>ERZ773224.3845-NODE-3845-length-12573-cov-3.213692_pt1 | contig 12573 bp, 8 predicted proteins | sample MGYA00580526_ERZ773224 | MGnify/ENA primary metagenome ERZ773224 (study PRJEB29015, sample SAMEA2737743) | human gut metagenome | biome: human gut; feature: human-associated habitat; material: faeces | place: China | collected 2012 ... | reverse complement strand
TATATATTTTTGTGATTTATGATATTTATTCATATGTTGCAGATTACCATTTAACTTTTTATCTGAAAGGAACAGCATCGATGTTAAGGATTTTTATTGAAAGATACCACAACTAAAAAAATCAATTCTGAATATGATGATACCATAAATATCGTCAGTTCTCATGCAGCAGATAATCCTGATGCCATGCCGGCATTCAATGATATCCTGCATTCTCTTGAACATTCCCCTTCAACATGTACGGGGTATGTCACTCTTTCGTCCAACAGGGAATGGTTTGACCGCTTTGTTGACTTTTTTACCGGCAGGAAAACCCTGCCGCTTTTGTATGACCCGTTTTTCAAGATGATTTTCAATCCTGTCGAATCAAGGGCTAGGCTTTCCGAACTTGTAAGCTGCATCCTTGGACAGCATGTGACTGTTATCGAGGTATTTCCGAATACAAACTACACATTTCCAAATTCATTTGTCATCATGGACATGGTTGTAAGGCTTGATAACGGAAGCATCACCAATATCGAAATCCAAAAAGTCCCTTACGACTTTCCTGCCGAAAGAATCAGCTGTTATTCCGCTGACCTTGTGTTAAGGCAGTTCAGGATGTTAAAGGGCATGGAACCAGAAAATACAGACCACGGTAGTTCATCATCCGGCAAGCCCTCATACTCAGGCATGAAAAAGGTGCATACAATCATATTTTTTGAAAAAAGCAGCAGCTCACTTAAAAGCCCGGTAAATAAAAAAGCATATTTCCATGTTGGAAAGACTACATTCAATACAGGCATAAACATCAGCCTTTTGCAGGAATATCACCTTATAAGCCTTGACACATTCAAGAAATACAGATATTCTGATATTATGGATGGACGTATTGATATAGACAGCACTGACTGCGACGATTCGCAGTATGACAGCGGACTCACCAAGAAGATGAAGCTTGACAGGCTCAAATATCTGTCACTTTTTACAGCAGCAACACCTGGTGAGATTAACAGGCTGGTCACACTTTTCCCGGAGTTGTCATCAATACGCAGCCAGATACGTGAATATCTTACAAGACCCGGGGAGGTATTGAATATGTTTTCTGAAGCGTTAAGAATACTGGACCGCAACACTGCCGAACTCATGGCTGACAGATACAAGTCGCAGCTTGAAGCTGCTAAGCAGGAAACTGCAACTATAAAAGCTGAGGCTGATGCCAGAATAGCTGAGCTTGAAGCCCAGCTTAACCAGTTAAAAAAGCAACAATAACTACAGCTCAATAGCAACAGTATTATTACAAATTAAGCAGCCATAGTATATGAATGGACATTATGCTCCTGCATACTATGGCTGCTAAATTAGGGTGCTTATATCTCCAACATGCATCAAATCCATAATACTAGTCTATTTGTTAATTATTTACTTTTTAAAGCTTATAGTCCCCTTTCTTGAATGTATATTGTCTTAATATTATAATTTCTATTCTAACAATACGAGTCGTCCTACTATTATTTATCAAAATTCACTTTTTTAATATTTAAAAAGTGAATTGTTTATCAATCTATTATATATAAATGCACATATCAAAGACAATATAAATGCAATTAATGCCTCTATTATCTGCATCGTTAAACTATTGAATTGTATAATTTGAAATACTGTTTTAAATACAAGAATATGAATAAGAAATAATTCATATGAAAATTTCGATATAATCACACATACTTTCTTAATTAACTTTATATTCATTAACAACAGTGATAATGCACTATATCCAAATAATGCCGGTATATCATTAAATAATTTAAATTTATCTAAATACATAGCTAATCCCGCTTGCAAACCCAATCCAACTACAGCTACGAAAAATAATTGTAATATATAAATCTTATATATTTTACCTTTTTTAAATTCATCAGCAAGGACCATTCCAAAAGAAAACTCCCAAATATATTGAAGACAGAAGCTATTCCAAACTCTAATATCTGAAACATTTAATACATAACATATAATCCACCAAAAAACACTTATTAATAAACCCATTGGTAAAAATAATTTATTATTATCTATTTTTTCTTTTAATTTACACATTGGAATAAATAAAAGATAAAATTGTATTATTGTTGAAATAAACCAAAATTGTATGCCAAAACTTTCTTCGTACTTAGGTATAAACATTTTATATAAAAATATATGACTTATAAAAGCTGATAACCTATCATTTCCCAAATACATCCAATGACATAAAAAAGAAATAAATACAACGATAATATATGGAATATAAATCTTAGTCCATCTTTTCTTTATAAATTCAATAAATTTTATTTTTTTATTTAAATAACTAAAATATAGTCCCATACCAGAACACACGAAAAAAACATGTACTCCTGCTCCTCCAACCGCTGATAATGTAATTATTTTTTTAGGTACATCAACAAATGCTAATAAATGCATTAATACAATTGTAAGAATCGAAAAACCTTTCAAATAATTCATTTCAGACAATCTTCCATTTTCACATTTGTATTCCATATATTTATTTATTTTCATAATTAGCATTTCCAATAATTATAAAATAATGTATTCTAATAGTTATTTAAATTTAATAATTTTATTTTCTATTATATCTGCAACTTGTGAATAAATAAAATCACATATTACACCCACAACAAATAATGACAATATACATATAGCATAATGGCACATATATATTATAGGATTTAAATAATAAAATATATCTACTTTAAATAAGCCATCCCATAAATAATCCTTAATGAAACTTGCACCTCCATGTAATAAATAAGCACCTACTGAGTATTTACCCAAAATATTTACTAAACTATTGTAATTTAATCTTAAATTTTTAAATATATAAAACACCATCAATGCAATCAATAACATATAAGGAGAATTAGTTGTCTGTATTTTTATCATTTGTTGATTTAAAGTTTTTCCCTTTTTACTCCACCGTCACGCTCTTCGCCAAATTTCTGGGCTTATCAACATCAAGCCCCCTTGCAACCGATACATAATATCCAAGCAGCTGAAGCGGCACTACTGCAAGACTTGCTGCAAAATGTGGGTCTGTCTTAGGAATGTATACAACAAAATCCGCTGTATCCTCAATTGAATAATTGCCAAATGTTGTAAGCCCCATAAGTGATGCACCGCGGCTCTTACACTCAACCATATTACTTACTGTCTTCTCAAATAAATCCGGCTGTGTAAGCGAGCCGATAACAAGTATATTGTCCTCAATAAGACTTATCGTTCCGTGTTTCAACTCCCCGGCAGCATATGCTTCAGAATGAATATAACTTATTTCTTTTAATTTGAGACTTCCTTCAAGGCATACCGCATAATCAATTCCTCTGCCGACAAAGAAAATATCCTTTGCATTTGCCTGTTTTGCTGCAAACCACTGTATACGTTCTTTATCTTCAATAATTCTATTAATCTTTTCCGGAATAGATTTAAGTTCTTCTATATATTCAAAATACTGTTTTTCTGTAATCTGTTCTCTCACTTTTGCAAACTCTATTGACAATAAATATCCTGCAATAAGCTGTGCACTGTATGCCTTTGTAGTAGCAACCGATATTTCAGGACCTGCCAATGTGTAAAATACATTATCCGCTTCTCTTGCTATTGATGAACCAACAACATTGACAATTCCAAGTGTTTTTACTCCCTGTTCTTTTGCAAGTCTTAAACCTGCCAACGTATCAGCAGTCTCACCCGACTGGCTTACAACTATCACCAAATCATCTTTATCAAGAATAGGTCTTCTATATCTGAATTCAGATGCCAGTTCCACACGTACAGGAACTCTTGCCAAATCTTCCATTACATATTGGGTAACGACCCCTGTATGATATGCCGATCCGCACGCAACAATATAGATGTGAGAAATTCTTTTTATATCTTCATCACTAAGTCCTACATCCGACAAATCAATCTTTCCATCTTTTAACTTTGAATTCAATGTATCAAGAATTGCTCTAGGCTGTTCATGAATTTCTTTCATCATAAAATGTTCAAAACCACCCTTTTCAGCTGCCTGTGCATCCCACTTGATTTCAACAAGTTCTTTCTCAATCTCATCACCATCAAGATTATAAAATACTGCTTTACCATCACCCAGCTTAGCAATCTCCATATTGCCAATATAATATACATTTCTTGTATACTTCAAAATTGCAGGCACATCAGAAGCTACATAACAATTGCCATCTGATACGCCTATAATCATAGGACTATCTTTTCTAGCAACAAATATCTCATCCGGATAATCCTTAAAAATAAATGCAAACGCATATGAACCTCGAATACGAACCATAGCATGATTAATGGCATCTACAGGTGTATGCTCATATTTTTTGTAATAATAATCCACCAGTTTTATTGCAACTTCTGTATCTGTAGATGAATAAAATGAATAACCTTTCTTTAAAAGTTTCTCTTTTAATTCCTGATAATTCTCAATAATTCCATTATGCACGCCAACAACATTTCCATCATCACTCATATGCGGATGTGCATTTGTCTCTGATGGTTCACCATGTGTGGCCCATCTCGTATGCCCGATGCCACATGTTCCATGAACTGCATTACCACTGTCAGTTTTTTCAATCAATCCCTTTAATCTGCCCTTTGCCTTGACAATATTAATATTTCCATCACTGTCTCTTACTGCTATTCCTGCTGAATCATATCCTCTATATTCAAGTTTTGATAATCCGTCAAGCAAAATCGGTGCTGCCTGTTCATTTCCTATGTAACCTACTATTCCACACATGATTTTCTCCCTTATAATATAAGCTATTATATAATAAATATATTATTTATTAAATTTCATTTTATCAATCTTTTCTAAAAAAACTTTCTCTAATGTCATACGCCTTAAAATATCTATCAGTATGCATATTGCAAAAATAATAATAACCGATAATATAGCATGAACGTATAATATTGCCGTTCCATAATATTTTGTACCATCAAATATGTCATACCACAAAAACTTTCGCATAGTATCGCTGTTTGCATGAATTAACAATACACCAAATGTCGATGCAGCAACATTATTTATAACCTTATTCTGTTTTATATTAAGATTCTTAAATAACATAAATAAACATACAGATGTTATCAATGCAAGTATTTTATTTGAATCTGCAACTTCAAAATAAACTAATCCATTTCGACCAATAACTCTTTCTAGATATGCAAATACTATTACACTCAACCATGATATTGCTAATGAAGCGATTGATAAATAACACCAAAATTTTTTATTTTCAAAATATTTATTAGGATATTTCCTTATATACGAAGCAATAAAATACAATATAATAAACCATGTTATATAATTAAATTGCACTTTTGCTTTAAAAAACGATGGTAATATAGTATAAATCGCAATACACAGGACAAGCAATTTTCTATGTTCTATTTCATTCATTGAATTAATCAATTTATTTATAAACGGAATAAACAAATAAAATAATAAATAACAACTGGTAAATCCTCCGCCAATATTAAAAAACGGAAATATAACATTTAAGAACTCTTTAATTGAAAAACTGCTATATCCCGTAACAAGAAATATTGCCCATATCACTATTGTATAAAAATAATATTCTCCTATTAATTTACAATATTTTTTTACTGTAATATCAGAGGTACACATAAAATATCCTGTAATTAATACAAAACAATTAATTCCGGTCTTTCCACCCCAACCAAACAAAAGTATAAATATATCTTATGCATTAAGATATAATTTTGCCTCTATAATATTAATCAGATTCGAATTAACAACATAATGATGAGCTACTATAATTATCATTGTAATTATTCTAAATAATTCTATATTGCTGCTTCTTTCCTTCTTTAACATTTGCATAAAAATCTCCTTTGTATAACAAAAATCCAGCCACATAATATATGGTACTTCATAGATATATATTATGCAACTGGATTTATTTATTTTTATTTATTTATAATTTTACTTTTTGTATAAAACAGAAAGTGTCTTTATTCCGGCTTCTCCATCTGCATAAAGACCATTGTCCTTTTGGAATTTCTTTACTGCAGCTTCTGTTACCGCACCAAAATTTCCATCTGCAACACCGCCAAGATAACCAAGTTTTATAAGATATGTCTGCATTACTTTTACTGCATTTCCGCTTGTTCCTTTTTTAAGTGTTGTAAATTTCTTTGTTGTTTGCTGCATTACCTTATAAGATACATTACCTATCTCTCCGTCAACATACAAACTTTCATTTGCCTGAAAAATCATTGCTGCTACTTTTGTTGCATTTCCGTAACTTCCGTCTACTACACTGTCAAGATAACCAAGATTTTTTAAATACTGTTGTACTTTTTTTACATCATCACCAGTACTGCCAACAGTAAGAACTCTATCCAATTTATCATACTGTACTTCACCTGAATCTGTCTTTTTAATATCTGTTGTATATACTGTATAATCATTACAACAATAATTCAGATAACCATTCTCAAATCCTATTGCATGTATTTCTTTATCCACAGTTGCAACCAGCTTTGAATTCGCTCCGGTAAAATCACATGAATATATTTTATTTGTTCCAAGAGAAGCGTAATATATAGTATCTTTATCTACTGCATATGTACAAAAATATGTTAAATTATCCAAATATTGATATGTTTTACTTTCAAACGTATTCATATTAAGTTCTGTAAGCCTGCTTCTAAAAGCATCAACTGTATGCCATACGCCATCATAGTAACCACCTGTTCCGTAAAAAACAAAATCATAATCATGCAATGACATATTGTCATAATAAGTATTATCGCACTTTATTCCTATATCTTCCCAGCCATAATGAGGATTTGACATACTTGTGATAGCCTCATCGCTCAATAGAAAATATCTATATCCAACATTATAATATATAATTCCACTATCTGCATGCATCGTTCCATCATCCCATGTCAAATCAACATGATAATAACTGTCACCGATTTTTATAAGATTCCATGCATGCGACATTTGGGAACTTGTTACCACAACTGTATCAATATTATATATGCCTTTCATTATATATCTATATGCAAGTGCATATCCATCACATACACCTGTATGATCTACTAATATGCCATATGCTGAATGGTCAATCTCTGTCAATGTTGCCGCATTGTACGCGTCTGTATTGTACTTTGCATGTGATGCTATATAATTATGTACCTCTAATGCCTTATCTACATCTGTTAATCCTTCATCAATTTCTTTTGTCAATTTATCAACAGATTCATCAAATTTAACTTTCATTGCTTTAATCTCATCTTTTGAATCTGATATGTAATATGGTATAAGACTATCAATATATCCAGATGTTGTATAATAATATGAATATCCTCCTGAAACAAAAAACAATTCTGGATTTTCATTGATAACTTCCTGATATATAGCTCTGATATCAGTTTTAGGAACCTGATAGTCCTTTATATCAATACTATCTGAAACATCGAGAAGCCCTTTTTTGATTACAGCCTTTTTAAGCGAATCCGAAACCCACTCGCTGTTTTTCTTCCAATCGGTTCCGCTTGCCATAACCTGAACGCGTACTATATCGCTTTTAAATACGTCGGCAGACTCCATAGATTTGTAATCAAATGAAAGTCTGTATTTCTTGCCTGCCTCAAGCTTATCCTTATCTATGCTTACACCGAGGAAATCCTCGCCGCCGGTGCCGTTATTTTTAACATGGAGATAATACTTATCGCTTATTCCGCTGTTAGGCACTAATACGCCCGAATCGTTCGGGTCTTCCTTCCAGCCGAGTTCCTTAAGCGACTCTATGCTTTCAGCCGAAAAAACATTGTACTGCGTAAGATTTCCGTCTTTATTTTCCGGAACGGAAATATATCCGTCCTTTGAGTAATATATTCTTCCGTTTGTAACCACATATGCTATACCGCAGCCTTCTACCGAATACCTGCCTGCCGTATCGGTTACGCCGAGAGTGAACGTATCGCTGTTATTGCTTATTGCGTATATCTTATACCTTTCCTTAAGCCCGTCGATATCGCCCTGATTAAGCACCGAGCCTTTGTTTGCAATAAGCTGTACCGCACCCGCAATATTCGGAGCAATATAATTTTCTTCATCAGGCGCCAATCTTATGTTATTTATTTTCGCGCCGTTTTTCATAACAATATTTACATTGCCGTTATAATTAAACGCCGCCGCGTCGCCTGCGTTTCCCTTTGCGTTTGTAAGATAAGCCGAATTAAGCGCTTTATCCTTAATTCCCCATATGAATGTGCTGTCGCCCGCAAAGCTTCGTTTAAACTCGTCTTTCGGGGAGCTGTTGCCGAATGCAAATGTCTTCGGAAGATTATAGCCGTCGTCCCCCTCAAAAGCTACTGTCTGCGATGAGGTTCTTTCCAAAGCCGCTGCCGCGGCATTGTTATATTGGTTGCCGGCATAAAAAATATTCTCCTGCGTCCATTTATTCTTATCGTTAATTATTTTTTTAACTCCGGGTTTATATCCCCAATTCCTACTTTCAATATAGCTCCATCTTACATTTTTGAATATAACGGTATTTCCGCGCGCGTTAAAATAATTTATCCAATAATTATCTTCTCTTCCCGTAACGTCAAGCAATGTTATATTTTCAAAAACCGTAGGTCCTGCCAATGAACAAAAGCTGTTCGAAACATCGTTTGTGTGACCGTAGCCGAGGTAATCGCTTCCGTTACCGCTTTCGTCCGTATTATAAGATGTAAAGGTAACCGTGCAGGCGTACAGCGGCAGCTTATTATTATTTTCGTTGTTATAATAGCTTACAACATCGTTCATAGTTTCAACCGCCGTAAGCGGCTTGCCGTCTGCCGTGCTGTCCACATAAACTGTGGCGGTATCGTTTTCACCAAGCCCCGCGGCATTTATAAGCTCGATAACCCTTTTTACGTTTCTTACCGCGTTTGCGCGGCTTTTGCCGTCTTTACCGTCATTGCCGTCCCTGCTTATGTAAAACTTATTCTCCTGCAGATCGTCCTGCGTATCGGCCGAAACGGAAATAAACTGCGTTAATGTACCGGCTAACAGCATTAAGCTTAAAGCTATACTTAAAATACGTTTTATTTTCATAAACGTGTTCCTTTCCGGGATATACCCAATAAAAATATATAAGCTCCTTTATTCCCAGCGTTTTACGCATAAACGCTGATATAAACCGTAAACGGTGCCTATTACAATGATAACTATAAGGAAATAGAACCAAAGCCTTGCAGAACTTTCGCCGAATTCCTGACCCACCATAAGCCCGTATGCCGACGAAACAACTTCGTTTTTCATATCCGAAAACAGATCGATCATAGTATAAATCATTACAAGCGAGATTATATTGCGAAGGCTCGGTACGGTTATCCACCAAAACTCTTCCCACCTGTTAGCGCCCTCTATTTTTGAAACCTCGTAAAGAGAATCCGGTATACTTTGCAGTCCCGCAAGAAACAGAATGGTCTGCACGCCGCAGTTCCAAACAAGGCTTATTGTGTTTGAAAGCAAAAACGTAAGCACCGGAGTAAGCGCCGAGGGAACGTTTAAATTTGTCAGTATTTCCTTATAATCTATAATTCCCGTTCCGGATTCGCCCGTTGAAAACAAAGGAATTGTAACAAATTCACCGCTTAAGATATTCATTACAACAGATGTGGACATAATCACCGGAAGAAAAAATATTGCCCTGAAAAATGTTCTGCCGTGATATTTCTGATTTAAGAGCACCGCCAATATAAGGCTTATGGCAATAATAATCGGCAGTGAGTAAAATATCATACCAAGCGAATTTCTTAAATCCGTAAGATAATTCGGATCCACCGCTAACAGCTTGTGAAAATGCTTAAGCCCTACATAACTTGACGTTATTGCTCCGGGTTCGATTTTAACATCGCTGAAGCCGTATTTTACAGAGCTGATAAGCGGATAGGCAAAAAACAGTATAAGTCCGAGTACCCAATGCGCCACAAAGGTATAACCGTAACGCATTCGTTTGCTCTCAAGACCCTTTTTAGACGGTTGCTTTGACATATATGTTTTCCCCCCTGCTTATTGCAGCTTAAAGCCGTAAGCCGCAAGCTCTCCTGCCGGTGATACCGTTGGCTCGGAATTATGATTGGCATAAATAACCGCGCCGTTTTTAAAGGTTGATCTGCTTATATTACCGTCAAGCATTTCATAGCTTAAAAGCCCGCTGTCACACACGGCGTTAAAGCAATCCTTAAAGCCGGTTTTGATAAGCGCGTCGGTTATAAGGCTTTCATTATCCTCAAATAATGCCGCATACAGCTTATACTGCGCCAAATCATCAGAGCCGTCAATATATGAAGCGCAAACGGTAAAGCCTATGCCCATTCCCGAAATTGCAGCCCACATAACCGTTTTAAGCGGATTTTCCGATATATTAACGGCTCTTGTATACATAGGACCTGAATTTCCGAACACCATTTGATAAAACGGAATTTGACTGTCAAACACATCGTATCCGCCGTTTTCCGCAGGCACATCGAACAGTATATCCGCCGCTGCCGCAGCATAGCTGTTTGCACCTGCCGCCGCAGTTTGCAAACCGTTTTTTGAAGCGCTTGCAAATATACGCTTTGTTTGCTCCTCAATTTTACGCTTGTTTGCATATTCGCCGCCGTAGGAATAGTCTGAAAAAGCGGTATTTCCGAGCGAAGAAAGGCTTATTCCGGCAAATCCGCTCTTAACTGTCTTTTTTATCGCCCTGTTCGCGGCGTCTTCAAGCCTTCCGCGCGATATAACATACACAGGCTTCCCATCGTCCTGAAATCTTATAGGCGAATAAGCGTTTCTCTCGGCAATATGCTTTATTGCGGTTTTAGAGCTGCCCGAATTTACCGATACTCCGTTTCCGGATTTTGTAAACCGTACAATTTCCGAATCCATAAACAAAGTAATCTTATTATCGCTGCAAAGCTTATTAAGAGAGTCAAGCGCTTTGCCGTTCCCGTAAACAGAGGCAAAGCCTTTTCCGCCGCCTATCATTCCGGGGGTTATTCCCCTGTCGCCGTAATACATCATTCTCACAACAGGAGCTATTCCGTTATCCTTTAACAAGGCTGAAATTATTTCCTTAGTTTCGGAAAACGAGGTTGCCGCCGTTAAATCGGTTTTCGGCATACCCATAACGGTTTTTGTAACCTCGGTTCCGCCTATCACGGTAACGCTGTACGGCGAATACTCCGCTTTATTTTTTGTGATCATTTTATTGTCTTCAAGATATTTTCTGTATCTTTGCGCCATACCGTTATAATTTGCCTGTTCTCCGCACAGCGGATAAAAGCCGACCGAAACGGTATCTCTGCACAGATCGTCCGCTATCCGTTTTGTTGTAATATTTCCCGTTCCGAGAGAGGCAAACCTGAATTCATCGTAGCCCCTTAAATAAAAGGTTGCGCCTACTGTTGAATAACCGAGCCGCTCGTTGCCCGCCTTGGCTTCAATAAACGCAGAGCCGGCGCCGCTCTCAATTATTCCGAGCATTGCGGCACCGCCGCCCGCCGCGCCGAACACCGGCAGCAGCAGCGGCTCGCCGTCGGTAAAGTTATTCGGCTTTTGCCTTGCGGCGTCCTCGCCGTAAACCTCGCCCGAAAAGCTCCTTACCCCGTCTGCATTTTCAGCCGCATACATAACCGCTCCGCTGCCGGACGGAACAAAAAGATACGCGCCGTTTTCCGAGTTTTTAACACTGCAAAGATTTGGGGTAAGCGTTACCGAAACCAACTTGTACTTTTCGCCGCTTTCCAGTATTTTAGAGGATATTACCGAAACGCAAAGCGAATCGTTCCTAAGCCTATACTCTATCGGAATTGCAATTTTATATCGCTTGAAAAAATATGTGACGCGTATTCCGTCTTCAAGCTTTTTGCAAACCGTGTTTAAATAACCGTCTTCCTTTTCCTGATACGAACGGATATTATCCCATTTAAGGGTTGTGTTATCCGAAACGGTAATCGTTATCGGGCTGTTTCCGTTTGCACTTCCGCCGTTTTCCTTATATTCCCCGTATAAAATATCGGACCACTGCATTCCTAACGCGGCCGAGCATAAAACTACCGCGCCCGCCTCAGAGTCCCATCTCAGTTCATAACTCGCGTTACTGCCGAGCACGCTGGAGTCAACGGCAACGCCGTTTATGTTTTTGTAATTTCCCGTTGCGGAGGATTTACCGCATCCCGATAAACAGCTTATATTAAAGCTTAAGGCAAGCAAAACACAGATTGCTTTTATCACTCTGCTTTTTGCATAAGATTTTCGCATAAATAGGCCTCCGTTAAAAGAAATTGTGTTTTTCCTTACCTATACGCAGTTTCCGAATAAACAGAATAAATAAAGGTGCCCAGCTGTTTAAGCAAAATTGCGCACATAAATATAACAAATACAATTAGGATCATAAAAAACACCGTAACAGCCGCAGTAAGAAGTGTTTTCGTAAAATCAAATTCATGCACTTCAATAATTGCAACGCACATAATAAACGCGGAATAAAGCGCTACGGCGGTCTTGCCGCTGCC
>ERZ773224.3842-NODE-3842-length-12580-cov-3.433054_pt1 | contig 12580 bp, 10 predicted proteins | sample MGYA00580526_ERZ773224 | MGnify/ENA primary metagenome ERZ773224 (study PRJEB29015, sample SAMEA2737743) | human gut metagenome | biome: human gut; feature: human-associated habitat; material: faeces | place: China | collected 2012 ... | reverse complement strand
GCCAAAAGGCCGCGACAAAAGCATCCAGCCGAAGAACGGCTGACGTCTGCGCCTACAACGCTACGCGGACGAGCTCGCGCCCGCGTTTTTCGACGGCGCAGCCGCCGCCCGTTCCTCTTCCCGATTTTTGGCAAGGCGGAGACAGTTGTGCGTTACGCGCAACCATGATTATTTGCAGGTGTCCGCACATGGCAGGCCGGAGGCCTGCGGGATCGTACTGCGAAAATAGCGGAAAGAGCGACAACAGCAGCGCGAGCGCCCGGAGCGATCGTGCGCTGCGCGCAACCATAAATCCTTTGCTTGCCAAACTTTTTCGTATTTTCGGCTGTTCCTCGGATACTCCCGCTCGGCAAATTGCAAACAACGTTTGCATTTGCCCTCGCTTTTTCGTATCTTTGCCCGCCAAAACGAGTGAAAACAAGCAAATAAATATACGTTATGGAGATCAAAAGAACACAGAAAGAGGAGCAGACCTCGTTGATTTCGGTCAAGGTCGGCGAAAAGGACTACGGCGAAGCCGTCGAGAAATCGCTGCGCGACTACCGCCGCAAGGCCAACATCCCGGGCTTCCGCCCCGGCATGGTGCCGATGGGAATCATCAAAAAGATGTACGGCAAGGGCGTAGTGGCCGAGCAGTCGTACCGCACGGCGTCGAACGCCGTCTTCGAGTACCTCCAAAAGGAGAACATCGACTATCTGGGCGACGTGATTCCCGCCGAGGAGCAGGGTGCTTTCGATTTCGATAACGACACCGAGTTCGAGTATATGTTCGAGATCGGCGAGGCGCCCAAGATCGACCTCGCTCTTTCGGCCAAGGACAAGGTGACCTATCACCGCATCAAGATCGACAAGCAGATGCACGACAACTACCGCTCGAATTTCCTGCGCCGTTACGGCCGGCTGGTGGACGTCGAGAAGGTCGCCGACGACGAGGCGCTGACCGTCACGCTCGACAACGGCGAACTGCGCGTCGAGGATGCCTACGTGGGGCTGATCTCGATGAACGACGAGGAACGCAAGCCCCTCAAGGGCAAGAAGGTCGGCGCCAAGATGAAGGTCGACATCAACGAGCTCTACAAGAATCCCGCGCAGCGTGCCGCGGCCTTGCAGCTCAAAGAGAACGAACTGGCGGAGGTGAAGCCCGAATTCTCGCTCGAAATCACCAAGATCCGCAAATTCGCCGATCCCGAACTGAACGAGGAGTTCTTCAAGACCGCCTTCCCGCAGGGCAACGTCACGGACGAAGCCGGACTGGACGCCTTCGTCGACACCGAAATCGGGAAGGAACTGTCGCGCGAGAGCGATTACCTCTTCACGCTTCAATTGCGCGACTTCCTGCTGAAAAAAGCCGACTTGAAGATGCCCGCCGCCTTCCTCAAACGCTGGCTCTACGTCATCAACGAGGAGAAGTTCTCGAAAGAGGAGATCGAAAAGGACTTCGACCAGTTCCTCAAAATGTTCTCGTGGAACTACATTCAGAAGCACTTCATCAAGGAGGACAACCTCACCGTAACGGCCGACGAGGCGCTCGCCGAAGCGAAGGCTTTCGCCGCCGCACAGTTCGCGCAGTACGGAATGCCGGCCGCACCGGACGAGATGCTCGAAAACTTCGCCAAGCAGCAGATTCTCGCCAACAAGGAGCAGTCGCAGAAGATCTACGAGAAACTCTACGAAACGAAGGTGGTCGAGGATGTGAAGGGCAAGATCAAGGTGACCGAAAAGGCCGTTTCCGCCGACGAATTCGCAAAACTGGCCAAGGAGATATAGTCCGGAGTACGCGGTTTTCGGAAAAATGATTAACTTTGGACTCTGCGGGCGTGATGTTTGCAGAGTCCTTCTTTTGATCCGTCGCCGGCCCGCGGCGGTGCGGACTACGGGAAAAGCCCGGCGAACAACGATGTAAAACCATATTAAACGTACAGTCATGTCTTCCGAATTCGAAAAATACGCCGTCAAGCATTGCGGCATCAGCAGCCTCCGGCTGCACGATTTCCGATCCGTCATCTCCGACTACGTGTCGCCCACGATCATCGAGGAGCGCCAGTTGAACGTCGCCACGATGGACGTCTTCTCCCGCCTGATGATGGACCGCATCATCTTCCTCGGGGCGCCGATCTACGACGATGCGGCCAACATCATCCAGGCGCAGCTGCTCTTCCTGGAATCGGCCGATCCGGAGAAGGACATCCAGCTCTACATCAATTCGCCGGGCGGATCGGTTTCGGCCGGTCTGGGCATCTACGACACGATGCAGCTGGTGAACTGCGACGTGGCGACGATCTGCACGGGGCTGGCCGCCTCGATGGGTGCAGTGCTGCTCACGGCCGGTACGGCGGGCAAGCGTTCGGCGCTGCCGCATTCGCGCGTGATGATCCACCAGCCGCTGGGAGGCGCGCAGGGACAGGCGTCGGACATCGAGATCACGGCCCGCGAAATCCTGCGCACGAAGCGCGAACTGTACGAAATTCTCGCCTTGCACGCCGGCGTGCCGATCAAGAAGATCGAAAAGGACGCCGACCGCGACTACTGGATGACGGCCGACGAAGCCAAGAACTACGGCCTGATCGACGAAGTGCTGAAAAAACGCAAGTGACCCGCCGCGCGCCGAAAACGGCGCGCACGCGGCATATACCCATACGAAACGACAACGAATGACACATACGAAGAACCCGAAGAACGGAAATTCGCACACGACCGAGGAGCACTGCTCTTTTTGCGGTAAACACCACAGCGAGGTGCTGATGCTTTTTCAGGGCGGCAGCGGCGCCCGCATCTGCAACGAATGCATCGAACAGGGCTACCATACGCTCGTCGAGCACCACGTGGTAGCCGATCCCCTCTCCGCGACGCCCCCGATGCAGCAGACGCCGCTGCACTACGAAGAACTGCTCAAACCCGCGCAGATCAAGGAGATGCTCGACCAGTACGTCATCGGTCAGGAGGCGGCCAAACGCTACCTGTCGGTAGCGGTCTACAATCACTACAAACGCATTCTCTCGAAATCGGCCGACGCCGAAGGCGAGATCGAGATCGACAAGTCGAACGTCGTGCTCGTCGGCCCGACGGGAACGGGCAAGACGCTCATGGCACGCACGATCGCGCGGCTGCTGAACGTCCCCTTCACCATCGTCGACGCCACGGTGCTCACCGAAGCCGGCTACGTGGGCGAAGACGTGGAGAGCATCCTCTCGCGGCTGTTGCAGGTGGCCTCCTACGACGTGGCAGCCGCCGAACGGGGCATCGTCTTCATCGACGAGATCGACAAGATCGCCCGCAAGGGCGACAACCCTTCGATCACGCGCGACGTATCGGGCGAAGGGGTGCAGCAGGCGCTGCTGAAAATTCTCGAAGGGACGACGGTCAACGTACCGCCGCAGGGCGGGCGCAAGCATCCCGACCAGAAATTCATACAGGTCGACACGCGCAACATCCTCTTCATCTGCGGCGGTGCGTTCGACGGCATCGAGCGCAAGATCGCTCAGCGGCTCAACACGCGGGCGATGGGCTACGGCCGCGCGGGAGCCGATCCGATCGACCGTTCGAACTTGATGCAGTACGTCATGCCGCAGGATCTCAAATCGTTCGGCCTGATCCCCGAACTGGTCGGGCGCCTGCCGGTGCTGACCTACATGCAGCCGCTCGGCCGCGAGGCGCTGCGCTCGATCCTGACCGAGCCGAAGAACGCCATCGTGAAACAGTACGTCCGGCTGTTCGAGATGGACGGCGTGAAGCTCGCCTTCGACGACGAAGTTCTCGACTACATCGTCGACCGCGCCATCGTCTACAAGCTCGGCGCACGCGGTCTGCGCTCGATCTGCGAGGCGGTGATGATGGACACGATGTTCGACATTCCGTCGAGCGGTTGCAAGGAGTTTCGCGTAACGCTGCCATACGCCAAGGAAAAGATAGAAAAAGCAAATTTCGTAGAGCTTAAAAAGGTAGGATAATAAAATATTATTATCTTTGCAGGGGATAAATCCCGCTCGGAAAAGCGACAGGCGGCACGCACCGCACAGGGTGTCACACGGCCTTCGCCCGACGAATTGACAACTACTAAACAACTGGAAATATGGCAGACAATGCAAAACTGACGCGTGCGGCGGACAACATCCGCGTGCTGGCGGCATCGATGGTCGAAAAGGCGAAATCGGGCCATCCGGGCGGCGCGATGGGCGGCGCCGATTTCATCAACGTGCTCTACACCGAATTCCTGCGCTACGATCCCGACGACCTGCGCTACCCCTTCCGCGACCGTCTGTTCCTCGATCCGGGCCACATGTCGCCGATGCTCTACTCGACACTGGCGCTGGCGGGCAACTACACGATGGACGATCTCAAAGCGTTCCGCCAGTGGGGAAGCTGCACGCCCGGCCACCCCGAAGTGGACGTGCTGCGCGGCGTGGAGAATACCTCCGGCCCGCTGGGTCAGGGACACGCCATGGCGCTGGGCGCAGCGATCGCCGAGCGCTTCATGGTGGCCCGTTTCGGCCAGTGGCAGGCGCACAAGACCTATGCCTACATCTCGGACGGCGCCGTGCAGGAGGAGATTTCGCAGGGCGTGGGCCGCATCGCAGGTCATCTGGGACTGTCGAACCTGATCATGTACTACGACTCGAACAACATCCAGCTCTCGACCAAGGTCGACGAGGTGGACACCGAGGACGTAGGCGCCAAATACAAGGCCTGGGGCTGGAACGTGCTCCACGTCGACGGACAGTCGGTCGACGAGATCCGCGCCGCGCTCCGCACGGCAGGTGCCGAGACCGAGCGTCCGACGATCATCATCGGCCGCACGGTGATGGGCAAAGGCGCGGTAGCCGCCGACGGCACGTCGTATGAGAACAAGGTTTCGACGCACGGCCAGCCGCTTTCGGCCGCCGGCGCCGACATCGCCGCCACGGTGAAGCACCTGGGCGGCGACCCCGAAAACCCGTTCACGGTCTTCGAAGAGTCGAAGGAGATCTACGCCGCACGCCGCGAAGAACTGCGTGCATGGGTCAAGGCCCAGAAGGCCGTCGAGGCCGAGTGGCGCTCGGCCAACAAGGAGCTGGCCCGCAAACTGGACATGTTCCTCGCAGGCGAGCTTCCGGCCATCGACTACAAGTCGATCGAGATGAAGGCCGATTCAGCCACGCGCGCCGCGTCGGCGACGGTGCTGGGCGTACTGGCCGAGCGGGTGGAGAACATGATCGTCGCTTCGGCCGACCTGTCGAATTCGGACAAGACCGACGGCTTCCTGAAAAAGACCAAAGCCTTCACGAAGGGCGATTTCAGCGGCAAATTCTTCCAGGCCGGCGTGTCGGAACTGACGATGGCCTGCATCATGAACGGTATGGCACTGCACGGCGGCGTGATTCCGGCCTGCGGCACCTTCTTCGTCTTCTCGGACTACATGAAGCCGGCCGTACGCCTCTCGGCACTGATGCACCTGCACGTGATCTATATCTGGACGCACGACTCGTTCCGCGTAGGCGAGGACGGCCCGACGCACCAGCCGATCGAGCACGAGGCGCAGATCCGCCTGATGGAGCACCTGCGCAACCACGCGGGCGAGCGGTCGATGGTCGTGCTGCGTCCCGCCGACGGCGAGGAGACGATCGCAGCATGGCGTCTCGCTCTCGAAGAGAAACGCCCCGTGGCGCTCATCCTCTCGCGTCAGAACATCAAGAACCTGCCCGCGCTGGCCGCAAGCCGCCGCGAGGAGGCCGCACAGCTCGCCAAGGGCGCCTACATCGTCGCCGACACGGCGAAGCCCGACGTAGTGATGGTCGCTTCGGGTTCGGAGGTGGCGACGCTCGTCGAAGGTGCCGGCCTGCTGGCTCAGGAGGGCATCAAGGCCCGCATCGTCAGCGTCCCGAGCGAAGGTCTTTTCCGCGATCAGCCCCAGTCCTATCAGGAGTCGGTACTGCCCGCCGGCATCGCACGCTACGGCATGACGTCGGGGCTGCCCGTGACCTTGCAGGGGCTCGTCGGAGAGAAGGGCTTCATCCACGGCCACGACATGTTCGGCTTCTCGGCTCCCTACACGGTGCTCGACAAGGAGTTCGGCTACAACGGCGAGACCGTCGCCGCCGAAGTCAAGAAACTGTTGGGACGCGCATAGCCCGATTCACAGCAAGAAACAGCGCGGGTGTCCGAATCTATCGGACACCCGCGCTGTTTTTCGCCGGAAGTCGCATCCAGGACGAAACCCGCGCGGAACTCGCATCCGAAACCATCCACACGAAGTTCCCGACAACTCTCCGGTTCACGGCACCGTCGGACGCGGAGCGGATTCCTGCGTCGACAAGAGTCATTCGGCAGCTTTTCAGGCGTCTTTCGCCTCCGACACGACGAATGGCCCCCCGCGAACGCCCGCACCGACCCGCAAAAACAACGACCGCAGCCGGAAAGCTGCGGTCGGAAAAAACATTCGACGGCAAACGGCATCAACCGAAATTCGGCGAAAAGATGCCCGGATGTTCCGTCTTGTACTCGTAGCGAAGCGACTTGTCGAACGTCTTGTCGTACATCACCCCCTTGATCGTGTGGGTGCCGTCGCCGTTATCGACGATCTCGCACGTCGTCCGTTCGGTGTCGTCGGCCGCGAAACAGCCCGTCTCCAACCCGTTCTGATAGGTGAACCAGCCGCAGCCCTGTACATTGGGATCCCCCTCGTCGTCGGTATAGTGCTTGCCGATGTACCACATGCGGTCGGTATGTTTCTCCACCGAATCGGTGTAGAACGGCGAAATCGCCCCCGTAAAGAACTTCCGATAGGTATACCCTCCCGTCGAAGTCAGAATCTCCGGTTCGAAATCGGTATAGATGTAGACGAGAATGTCCACATAATCGCCCGTATCGCCTGTCGACATGCTCTTCGAGCTGAGCATCACCGTCGTACGATATTTTCCGGAAGCCTAGTCCAGACCGTCGTAAGCGAAAAATCCATCGGCTACCGCAATGTCGAAATCATATTCCGGTTCAGGCTCGGGTTCCGGTTCGGGCTCAGGTTCGGGCTCAGGTTCGGGCTCAGGTTCGGGTTCGGGCTGAGGCCCAGGCGTCTCGGTGCCGGGATTGCCATTGTCACCGAAATCGTCGTTGGACTCGCCGCAGGAAAATGTCAGTGCGCACGCGGCGAAGAGAATTAGCAGTTTTTTCATATCCTTCTATCTCCGAATTTTCGTTTGACGATTAACGGGCATAGCCTCCGCCGCCCATAGAGGTATAGTCGTCCAGTTCGATCGGGCCGTCGTAGGAAGCTTTGAAATGCTGTCCGTTGGTCTGCATCAGATCGAAATCGATGTCGTAAACGCCGTCGGCATAGGCCACCGTCACCGATCCTTCGTCGAGCGTCAACGTCTCCGAAGTCTTCTTGTTGACGATGCGGTATTGCGTGACGCAGCCCGTTCCGCTCTCTACATAGGACGAGTAGAGATATTTGTAGGCCGGAATCTGCGAACCCGTACCGCCGTCGTTGCAGAACTCGAAAGCGGCCTGCCACTCGTCGTTTTCGAATTCGACGGAGTAGTTGATCGCCCAACCCGTCGCATCGGCTTCGGCATAGGCCTGCGAGATCGACGTGAAGACGATCGCATCGCCCGGCTCCTCGGGCTGGGTCACACCGTAGATGGAGACATCGAGCGAAAGCGGATACCCCTCGGCCGTCGTCAGTTCCCCCTTGATGACATAGTTCGTTTCGGACGGCAGGCTCAGTTCGACGCTGCCGGCCTTGACCGCATACTCCGTCGTACCGCAAATGAGCGCCGAGTTTCCGCCCAGCGTGCCGTTGTCGAACGAGTAGGTGCCGGCGGCGATCTTATCGGTGATGAATTCGAGATTCAGTCCGTAGAGGTTCTCCCCCGTGAATGCGGCCAGATAGCCCTTCTCGCTCTTTTCGATCTTGCCGCTGTTGAGTTTGACGGGGAAGGCGAGCGAACCCTTATAGTCGATGTCCAGCTGTTTGTTGTCCTGAGAAATCAGGGAGCCGACGATCGTATAGGCCCCGTCGGCGAAACCGACGTTCACCGATCCCTTCTCGATTTCGAACGCCGCACCGCTGACGGCCGTCACGCTCGACGTGCTGGCCATCACCCAGGGCTCGTTGCTGTGGTAACCTTTCAGGTAGCTGTATTCGTGTGCGGGAATAACGGGCGCCTTCTCCTTCGCATAGTCGTCGTAGAGATCGAGTACGACCGTATAGGCGTCGTTGGTGAGTTTGACATAGAAGTTGTTGCCGCCGCTGTAAACTTGGAGTTCGCCCGCGGTGAAGTGCTGCTGATCGACGTTTTCGGGTTTGTCGCGTTTGAGCGTCGTCATTTCGAGCGGCTCGGACATCTCCTTGTCATAGCTGTCGGCAGCTTCGACGACCGCAACGATCACATAAGTGGTATCGTCGTCGAGGTTTTCGAGCAAAATCTCCTGCGGAGAGGAGGTCTCCACCTTGTCGCCCGTGGCGAAGATGTCGTATTTGTCGGGCAGAACGAAATCTTCGGTCTTCTTGAAATAGCGGTAGCGGCACTCGGCGGCATTGGCGGTAGTGACCGTGAACGAAAGCGTGCTCTCGGTCCGCTCGCCCTCGGCGAGCGTCACCTCCATCGTAGTGCCCTGATTGACTTTCTCGGTCGTCAGCGTAATCGGTTCCGACAGGACGGGGGCGTTCTCCCCTGCCGAAGCGGCCGCCAATACGACATACTCGGCTTCGGCTTCGAGTTCTTTCACCTCGACAAGCTGCGTCTCGACCTTTTCGAGCTGCCGGCCCTCGGCCATGACGGAAACGGCGTCGGGCAATTCGATCCCTTCGACATTTTTCAGACAGACATAGGCGCATTTGTCCGCATTCTGCGGTGCGACAGTGAAGCTGACCGAACTTGCCGTCGTCGCACCGGGCGTCACGACGACGGATACCTCCGGCTTAGTATTTTCCCCCCCCCTCGCCGGGATCGGTGGAGGTGTTGTCGTCATCGCTGCAAGCAGCGAAACCAAGCGCTCCGACGAAGAGCGCCATCGATGCGAATGAAGCAAATAGATTCCTCATACAATCAATGATTTAAAAAATAACAATCGTATTTCGGGCGTCAAAGATAGTGAAATTTTTTAATAAGCGATCTCGACTATCGGACCTCGGAATACCCTTACATACGGGTATAAAGCCGTTTCCGTTCAAGCTTTGCATCGAAAAGCACAGAACCGCCGAAACATTGAAACCCGAAACGAGGAATTTCCGTCCGATTCGTAAGCAACTTCTTTCGCGGAAAAAAATCGCTTCTTCGCAAAAAAACACCTGTCTTTGCATCGGTTCAGGCTCCGGAACGGGTGCTTCCGTCCTTCGCCCCGACGCCTCTTTTCCCGAACCGACACGGCGGGCACCGGCCGTCAGGAAGAGGAATCCCGGGCAGCGACCGCCGCGGGAAAAGCGGCAAACCTCGCCGGAACTCGCTCCGCAATCGAACCGGTCCTGCGACGGGGGGGGGAAATGAAAGAGGGAGCGTCCGCAATTCGGACACTCCCTCCGTATGACCGGAATCCGCGAGACACAGGCTGCGCTGCGTCGCCCCGCGGCTCTTTACAGACGTTCACTCTTCTCCAATTCGCGGAAATAGCGGTAGGTGCTGACTTTCAACTCGCCTACGGCCGCCTCGTCGGCGACGATGATGCCTGCGGGATGAACCTGCAACGCCGAGATCGTCCACTCGTGCGAGTAGCACCCCTCGACACCGTGTTTCAACGCGCGGGCCTTCTTGTGGCCGAAGGCCTGGATGATGACCTCGTGCGAATCCATGATCGTAGCCACGCCGACCGACATGGCCTGCTTGGGCACCTTGTTCACGTCGTTGTCGAAGAACCGCGAGTTGACAGCCACGGTCTCGGGCGTGAGCGTCATCACGCGCGTGCGCGACACGAGCGACGAATAGGGTTCGTTGAAGGCGATATGGCCGTCTTCGCCGATACCGCCCAGGAAGAGGTCGATGCCGCCTGCGGCGACGATCTTACGCTCGTACTCCTCGCACTCCTTTTGCAGATCGGGGGCGTTGCCGTCGAGGATGTGGATGTTCGCGGCCGGCACGTCGACATGGTCGAAGAAATGCCTGCGCATGAAGGTGTGATAGCTTTCAGGGTGATCTTCGGGGATGCCCACGTATTCGTCCATATTGAACGTAACGACATTGCGGAACGACACCTCGCCCGCCTCATACAGGCGCACCAGTTCCTTGTAGGTCTCCACGGGTGTCGAGCCGGTGGGCAGTCCCAGTACGAACGGACGGTCGGTCCGGGCCGCCTTCTCCTTGATCCGCGCGACGATGTAGCGGGCCGTCCACAGGCCGGCTTTCGCGTCGTTCTCTTCGATAATCAGTCTCATAGAATCTTATTTGGTGTTAAAACATTTTCACGAAGACCTCGATGGCCTGGTATTCGGCCATGCCCAACTTGTCGTAGAGGCGGGCGGTATTCTGCGTGCGCTCCTCGGCGCGCTGCCAGAATTCGCGCGAATCGCTGCCCGGGAAGGGCACGATATCCTTCTGCGACACGTGGCGGTAGATGGCGTGACGTTTCTTGATCAGCTCGTCGGGCGAAAGGGGCACGGCCATGTCGACCATCCCCAGATCCCACTCCAACCAGGCCCCGCGATAGAGCCACAGATGGCAATTCTTGAGCCATGCGTCGTCCTTAGCGACCTCCAACGCTCCCAGCACGGCCTCCATGCAGGTGCGGTGCGTACCGTGCGGATCGGCCAGATCGCCTGCGGCATAGATCTGGTCGGGTTCGATCTCGCGCAACAGCTTGACGATGATATCGATGTCGCGCTGCGAAAGCGGCGCCTTCTTCAATCCGCCCGTTTCGTAGAAAGGCAGGTTCAGGAAATGGACGTGCGACGGGTCGAGCCCGAACGAACGGTCGGCGGCCTTGGCCTCGGCGCGGCGGATCGCCGCCTTGATGTCCAACAGCTCGCGCGGTTCGGGCTGCCCCTTCACTTTACCGGCGATAAGACGTTTCACCTCATCGAAACGATCCGCGAAACCCAGTTCACGCACCGTATCGAGCTGTTGCAGGACGACGTCGTCGTTGACGGCGAAATCGCCCGACGTCTCGTAGGCCACGTGCACGTCGTGCCCGTGGTCGACCAGACGGATGAAGGTGCCGCCCATCGAAATCACGTCGTCGTCGGGGTGCGGCGAGAAGATCAGCACCTTTTTGGGAAAGGGCTTCGACGGAACGGGCCGCGTCGAGTCGTCGGCGTTGGGCTTGCCGCCCGGCCAACCGGTAATGGTATGTTGCAGGTCGTTGAAGACGTCGATGTTGATCTTGTCGTAAGGCCCTTTGGCTTCGAGCAGTTCGCCCAGCGAATTTTCGATGTAGTCCGAGTGGGTGAGTTTCAGAATCGGCTTCCCCACCACGCCGCACAGCCAGATGACCGCCTTGCGCGTGAACTTGGGCGTCCACTCGCAGGGGCCGACCAGCCACGGCGCAACCTCGCGCGTGAGCTTTCCGGCGGCGTTCTCGTCGATCACCACCTCGATGTTGTGATGCTCCTGCAACGCCGTGGCGGGCACCTGATCGGTGATCTGCCCCTCGACGACCTTGCGGATCACGTCGGCCTTCTCCTCGCCCCATGCCATGAGCACGATCTTGTCGGCGCGCATGATGGTATCGATCCCCATCGTAATGGCCATTTTGGGCGTATCGTCGATCCCCGAGAAGGCCGACGACTGGATCTTGCGGGAGTCGTGCGAAAGCTGCACCAACCGCGTGCGCGACTTCTCGTAGGAGCCGGGCTCGTTAAACCCGAGCTGCCCCTGCTCGCCGACGCCGATAATCATCAGATCGATGTGGTTGATCGCCCGGTCGTAGGATTCGCAGTAACGCGAGATGCGCGATTCGGGCACCGTCCCGTCGGGAATATGGATGTTTTCGGGCAGGATATCGATATGGTTGAGAAACTCCTCGTGGATGCGGTAGTTGCGGCTCTGCGGCTCGTCGGCCCCGATCGGGTAGAATTCGTCGAGGCTGTAAACCGCGACGTTCGAAAAACTCACCATGCCGTCCCGGTAGCGGCGCACCAGCTCGTGGTAAAGCCCCAGCGGCGTTCGGCCGGTCGTGAGTCCCAGCACGAAGGGCTGCACGTCCTCGAAAATCTCGTTCGAAAGCGAATATTCGTTGTGTTTCTTGATCGCCCGCACGATCAGATCGGCGACATACCCCACGCCTTCGGATTCGTGTTCGAAGACCGAGGCGGGAATCTTTTCATAGCGGCGGATGATGTCGCTCGGAGCCGAGTCGACGATCAATCCTCCGTCTTTGGGCAAAGCGTATTTGCTGTTCATATCCGTATATTTTAATTTAGCCCCTGCCAGTCTGCGTCCGGAGCGCGCCCGCCGGAGCGGATCGCCGGCCAGCGGCCGCATTGTCCTTACAAAGATACGAAAAATCGAGCGCAGAAGCAAACATTTATTCGATGACAGGGGGACGCAGCATCGCAAGGCACAGCCGACGATGCGAAAAAAACGGATATCCGTTTTGCCGGAACACGATGTCCGAAGCGAAGTCTAAGATTGCGAAAATCACGGAGTAAGCCGTTCGCCGACATTTCGGCTGCGCCGTT
>ERZ773224.3836-NODE-3836-length-12594-cov-9.313980_pt1 | contig 12594 bp, 11 predicted proteins | sample MGYA00580526_ERZ773224 | MGnify/ENA primary metagenome ERZ773224 (study PRJEB29015, sample SAMEA2737743) | human gut metagenome | biome: human gut; feature: human-associated habitat; material: faeces | place: China | collected 2012 ... | reverse complement strand
AAAAAACAGGACGCTGACCATATCAGAGCAGCGCTCTGTAGAACGGCGGGAACTGATCGAATATGGCTCGGAAACGAGAACAATAACCTTGACATCGGAGGTGATCGACCTCCTGATCATGGAACACACCAAGCATCCAAAAAGTCCGCTGATGTTCATGCATCCAGCAACGCAGAGGCCCTACTCGCCGCAGATGGTACGCCGGATGCATAACGAGATCATCAAGGAAGCGGGGCTTGACCATATCCGATTCACAGATCTCCGGCACACCTGCGCCGTTCTATCTCTGCGGAACGGCATGGAAACCAAGGAACTGGCGCGGATGTTGGGACATTACCGGCCATCGATAACCCGGCAGAACTATGAACCTTATCTGCCGCACAAGGTGCAAAAGGATGAAGATATACCAAACAAAGCCACTCAGGGCGAGCTTCAGCAGGCGGCAAATGTTCTGGATACTCTTCTGAAATTCTGATAGATATTCCGCAAAAGGTGAGTTGTCCGCAGAACTCAATCGTTTTACATTCAAAGAGGAGGAAACAGAATGAAAAATAGAATCATCATTGCCGCTGCATTCACCGCCTGTCTCGCCCTGTGTGCCGCCGTGTGGCCACAGACTGAAAAGGTCGGGAAAACACCCGCGCCGAGCGAAACGGCCGCCGTGACCGCTCCACAGCCGACGCTTCAGGGAGCAGAGAAACCGGTGCTGCCAGTGGTAACAGAAAAGAAAGAAACGGAAATGCCGGAAGCTGAATCAGCCCCGGAAGTGGCCGCCGAAGAGTTGCCCATCCCTGTACCGGAAATAGAAGATGAAGCCGAGACAGAACAAGAATATGTACCTCCTACGTAGACAGATTCCATCCCGGTACAGCCCACGCAACCTGAACCTAAATCGGCACCGGAGCCAATAGCTAACGATAATGAACTGACGGATATGGTCTATGTCCCCGGCTTTGGCTGGATAGAAAGCCAGGGACCCAACCAAGTCGAGTACGCCGAGGATATGTACGAGAACGGCAACAAAATCGGCATCATGGGCTGATCTCAAAAATTGCGCCGCATAAACAAAGAAATAACCGCAGGAGAGCAAAAAAGCATTCCTGCGGTTATCCTTTGCCAGTTTATAATTCAAAATCTCTCGTCTGGAAAGGACATCACGAATCTGAAAATTGGATTTTCAATAGACAAACTGAAGCTGCTGTGTTAGAATTAACCCGTATTAGTGTATACTCTGACACGAGGTGTTACGATGACGATTTGTTATAATAAGCTGTGGAAACTCCTGATTGATAAAAACATGAAAAAAAAGGATCTGCGTCTGGCTACCGGCATGTCTACGACCGCCCTTGCCAAGCTGGGCAAGAACCAGCATGTCAGTACAGAGATTCTGACGAAAATCTGTACCGTACTGGATTGCGACTTCTGCGATATCATAGAGCTCGTAAAGGAGGAAAACCATGATTGACTTTTCCAAAATCGAGCAGTATCGGGAGAACAACCGTATTGAGGCGAAGAAAGCTCTTGGTGGCCTGCCCAAAAGCATTTGGGAAACCTATTCTGCCTTCGCCAATACCCACGGCGGCATTATCCTGCTGGGCGTGGAGGAGCTGACCGACAAATCCTTCCGCACTGTGGATCTGCCTGACCCGGAGAAACTCATCAAGGAGTTCTGGGATATCGTCAACAATCCCAACAAGACCAGCGTGAATGTGCTGTCATCCAAGGATGTATTTGTTCAGGAAGTCGACGGCAACCATATCGTGGTCATCAATGTCCCCCGTGCCGAGCGCTCCTATAAACCGGTGTATGTGGACGGCAATCCGCTCTGCACATACCGCCGTAACGGTGAGGGCGACTACCGCTGCACCAAGGAAGAATATCAGGCCATGGTGCGGGACGCATCCGTGAAAACGCAAGACATGCTCATTCTGAGCGAAATGGACTTGACGGTGTTCAACCAGGAGAGCATCCGCAGCTACCGTCAGAGAATGCGCCTTTCTCGACCCGGCCATGTGTGGGAAGCCTTGGAGGATGAAGATTTCCTCCTGAAGCTGGGTGCTGTGGGCATCGGCCCTGACGGAAAGAAGCATCCTACCTCCGCAGGACTTCTTATGTTTGGCAACGAGTACGATATTGTGCGGGAATTCAACGCTTACTTTCTGGATTACCAAGAACAGTATGATGCTGATACCCGTTGGACAGATCGTATCATTTCGTCTTCCGGTGACTGGAGCGGTAATGTGTATGACTTCTATTTCCGCGTCTATAACAAGCTGATCCAGGACATCAAGGTGCCGTTTAAGATGGACGGGGGCGTTCGGGTGGATGATACTACGGTGCATCAGGCACTGCGCGAAGCGCTGGCCAACTGTTTGGTCAATGCTGATTATTACGGCAGGCAGGGGCTGGTCATCATCAAAAAGCGTAATAGCATTACGATGTCTAATCCGGGCAGCTTCCGCATCGAAATTGATGCCGCAAAGAGCGGCGGTGTTTCTGATCCGCGGAACGGAACGATGCTGAAGATGTTCAACCTGATTGATATTGGTGAGCGTGCTGGAAGTGGTATTCCGAATATATTCCGTGTCTGGCGTGAGCAGGGGTGGAAAGAGCCAGTTATCGTGGAGCTCTCTGAACCGGACAGAATTATTCTATCATTATCGCTACTCAAAAAAGAAAGTAGCGATAAAAAAGTAGCGATAAAGAATGGCGATAAAGGTACAAAAACCGCCTCACAAAAAATCGCCATCCTTGAATATCTTACAGATCATGCTTCTGCAAAATGCTCAGATATTTCCGATATGCTCGGCGTTAAAGACGCAAGAGCAAGACGGATACTCAGCGAGATGATCGTTGAGGGAACGATTGTTACAGAGGGCGGCAATCGAAACCGCATTTATAAGTTGAAATCATAAGGAAAAAACTAATTCTGCCACAAAGGAGGATTGCACAATGCCGCACAATGAAAACTCTCGAGTCAAAATTCCTGCATTGGTGCATTTCACTCGTCTGGGATATAAATACATCTCTCTGAGAAAATATGAAGGAGTCATCGACGACGATACCAACATTTTGGTCGATGTTCTTTGTGATGCAATCAATCGGATCAATGCTACTTCCTTGACTACCACAGATGTCCAGAAAATTGTCAATGCTTTGAAAGCAATGCTGGAAAACGATGATTTGGGCAGGGAGTTTTATTCAGTTCTCATCAATGGATACAACGGCTTGAAACTGATTGATTTTGAAGATTTCGGAGGGACAGTCAACTCTTATCATGTGGTCACAGAGATGACTTGCAAGAATGGTTCTGATGAATTCCGCCCTGATATCACACCGCTGATCAACGGTCTTCCTCTGGCTTTTATTGAGGTAAAGAAGCCCAATAACAAGGGTGGAATCAAGGCCGAATATGATCGCATGTTGATGCGGGTTAAGAATAAGAAGTTTAGACGGTTTATCAACTTGACTCAGATCATGGTGTTCTCCAATAATAGCGAATATGATGACACCGAAGCCATCCCTCTGGAAGGAGCATTCTACTCCACCATCAGCTATGAGAAGCTGTTTTTTAGTCATTTCCGAGAGGAAGACGAAAAGCTCTTGACTTCCGTGCCAGAGAAGGATGAGGCGGTTGAAAATTTCATTCTGACCGATAACAATCTGAGTAGCATCAAGTATAGCCCGGAGTATGTAACAAATAGTTCCCCAGTTTCGCCTACCAATAGAATTATCACTTCGCTTTTTTCGTTTGAGCGTATTCTAACTTTCTTGAAATATGCAATCGCTTATGTAGAACGGACAGATGAAAATGGTATCACCCATCTGGAAAAACATCTGATGCGGTATCCACAGTTCTTTGCTACTAAAGCAATCGAAAACAAATTGAATGCCGGGGTAAAAAACGGCATCATTTGGCATACCCAGGGCAGTGGTAAAACAGCGCTTGCCTATTACAATGTCCGTTATCTGACTGACTACTATCAGAAGCATGGAACGATTGCAAAATTCTATTTCATCGTAGACCGTCTTGACCTATTGACACAGGCAGCCAATGAGTTCCGTGCTCGTGGACTTCATGTAGAGGAAATCAATTCCAAGGAAGACTTCATCAAAAACATCCATTCCACCGGAACAGTCAACAACACCGGCAAACCTACGATCACGGTGGTCAATATTCAGAAGTTCTCCAAGGAATCCATTGCGAAACAGTCCGACTATGCAGTAAATGTACAGCGCATCTATTTCTTGGATGAAGCCCACCGCAGCTATAAACCTACCGGATCCTTCCTTGCTAATCTACTTTCCTCCGACCGAGAAGCGGTTATGATCGCATTGACTGGCACGCCACTGATTGGTACGATTTACGATGATGACGGAAAGCCGATTGCAGGCAAAAAATATGATTCCAAGTCTGTGTTCGGTAATTATATCCACAAATATTACTACAATCGCTCTATTGCTGATGGATATACTCTCAAGTTGATTCGCGAAGGCATTGAAACTACCTATAAGAAAAAGCTGCAAAAAGCATTGGAAGAAATTGAGATGCTCAAAGGCTCTCTCGATAAGAAAGAGATGTACGCGCATCCGAAATATGTTTCTGCCTTGGTCGAGTATATTACGGACGATTTCCGCAAGAGCCGTATCGCCATGAACGATGAATCCATCGGTGGTATGATCGTCTGCGATTCTTCCGAGCAGGCGCGTGCGATTTTTGAAGAGTTAAAATCCTATCCCTATTCTGCGGCATTGATTTTGCATGATGCAGACGACAAAGAGACCCGAAAAGACAATATAGACGCCTTCAAAAAAGGCACGATTGACTTTCTCGTGGTCTACAACATGTTGCTGACCGGCTTTGATGCTCCTCGGCTGAAGAAACTCTACTTGGGACGTGTGATCAAAGACCACAATCTGTTACAGGCCTTGACCCGGGTTAACCGGCCCTACAAGAATTATCGATACGGTTATGTGGTCGATTTTGCGGATATCCGTGCGGAATTTGATAAGACCAATAAAGCATATTTCGATGAGCTTCAGGCCGAACTGGGCGATGAGTTCAAGCAGTATGATAACATCTTCAAATCCCCGGAGACAATTGAAGCAGACTTGCAGGACATTAAGGACGTACTGTTCCTGTATGATACTGGAAATGCGGAGGTTTTCTCACAGCAGATTTCTGCCATAGACGATAAACAGGATCTCATACAGCTCCGCCGTGCATTGGAACTGTATAAAGAATTGTTCAATGTTGCAAAACTGTTCGGCTATGACGAACTGGCTGACCAATTTGACCTGAACAACATCAGTGCCCTTTATAGCGAGGTCTGCAATAGGATTGCACTTATTAACCAGAAGAAGCTCCTTGAAGAAGCCCAGGATATGAGCGCTATTCTGAACCTTGCTATGGACGAAATTGAGTTCCATTTCCGCAAGGTTTCCGAGAAAGAACTGGTGATTGCTGATAAATATCAGGATACCCTCAATCGGACCCGCAAGGCCGTTCTGCATACGCTCGACCCAAAAGACCCTGAGTACATCACACTACTGGAAGAACTGCAGCGTTTGCTGGCTAAGAAGAATATCGAGGAATTGACCGCTGACGAAATGACAGCGGATATCGAAGCCTTAGAGCGCATCCGCAAGCTGGCCGAGCAAAAGAATCTTGCTGACCAGATGCTGGCTGCCAAATACGATGGCGATGTGAAATTTATGCGTACCCATAAACGCCTGCGTGAAACGCCGCCTCCCATTGCTGGGGATGTCGTACTGCATCAGGTCCTTACGCACCTGAAGCACCGGGTGGATTCCCAAGTGCTTTCCAATAGTCACTTGATGGACAATGAGCCTTACTTCATGCAGGGCATGTTCCCGATGATTAAGCAGGAGCTTGACGCCCAGCATTTGAAATACTCTGCTGCGCAAATCAAGTATATCGGCACCTGTATTTCCAACGAATACTTTACGGAAAGGAATTTTGCATCATAATGGATTCCAATATTACTCTGCAAACCAAGCGGATGATCGATAGCCTGAAGGCTGTATGTACCAATTTCGGTTTGGGCAATGCCTCCAGCGAATACAAAATCATCACTGAGGTTTTCCTTTACAAGTTTCTCAACGACAAGTTCCTTTTCGAAGCGAAGCGAGTAGAGCCTGTGCTGGCAAAGCTGTCCCCGGCAGATGCCGAAAAGCAACTCGCCCAGATGACCGATGATGACTATGAACTGTTCCTGCTTGGTTTTGGCCCGGATACTGCAAAACTGAAGCAGACTCACTTTATCTCTTACCTGTTCAACCGAAAAAATGAAGAAAATTTTCATACGGTCTTTGATGATACTCTGCTGGATATTGCTACATACAACATTGATATCTTTTCTGTCCGGACTGGCGGCCAGTCCAACATGCGCTTGTTCAGCGGTATCTCCCAGCATGTGATTGAGGCTGAGAAGAAGGACGATTTCTGCCGTGCTATCATCGACAAGATTGCCGAATGCAGCTTCGATAGTGTGTTTGAGCAGAAGTACGATTTCTTTGCTCAAATATTCGAGTATCTGATCAAGGACTACAATAAGGATTTCGGTAAGTACGCCGAATACTATACGCCACATTCCATCGCCAGCATCATTGCAAAAATCATGGTGCCTAACGGTGTAAAGAATGTGACGGTGTATGACCCAGCCGCAGGCTCCGGCACACTGGTGCTGGCGTTGGCCCACGAAATCGGCGAAAGCAACTGCACCATCTATACCCAGGATATATCCCAGAAGTCCAACGAGTTCCTGCGCTTGAACCTGATTCTCAACAATCTCGTCCACTCGCTGCCCAATGTCGTACATGACGATACTTTGTTGCGGCCTTATCACAAAAACGCCAAAGGCGATGGGCTTGCCACGTTTGACTATATTGTCAGCAATCCGCCTTTCAATATGGATTTCTCCGACAGCCGAGATACTTTGGCAGGAGATAATCACAAGAAGCGTTTTTTCGCAGGTGTGCCGAGTATTCCCAAAAAGGACATAGAAAAAATGGCAGTCTATCTGCTGTTTATCCAGCACATTTTATACTCACTTGCCCCCAAGGGAAAAGCAGCGATTGTTGTTCCGACAGGTTTTTTGACCAAATCGGGAATTGCAAAAAAGATCCGAGAGTATTTGGTAAAAGAAAAGATGCTTCGCGGTGTAATTTCTATGCCCTCCAACATTTTTGCCACCACCGGTACCAATGTGTCCATTTTGTTCATCGACCGAGAAAACAAAGACGGAAATGTGATTCTGATGGATGCATCCAAACTGGGGACGAAAGAAAAGGTCGATGGCAAAAATCAGCGTACTGTGTTGAGCGTTGATGAGATCACGCATATCATCAAAACCTTTAATGCCGGAAAGGCTGAGGACGATTTCTGTGTAACTGTCAGCTATGCTGATATTGAGGGAAAGAAGTTCTCCTTTTCTGCCGGCCAGTATTTCGAGGTCAGGATTGAGTATGTGGAGTTGACGCCAGAAGAATTTGTGGAAAAGATGGATAACTTCACTTCTCGATTGGATGAAATGTTTGCAGAAAGCCGTCGTCTGGAAGATGAAATTAAAGTACAGTTGGGACGGGTGAAGTATGAGTAAGTGGATACACACAACTCTTAATGATATTTGCCGTTCCGACAAAGGAGCCATCATATCTGGCCCATTTGGTTCGAACATCAGTAGTAAATTTTTTGTTTTGGACGGCGTGCCTGTAATTCGCGGCAATAATCTAAGTTTGTCATTAGATAAGTTTTATGATGATGACTTTGTGTTTGTTACGGAAGAAAAGGCAGATGAACTGAATTGCTACGCCGAAGAAGGAGACCTGATTTTTACTGCTGCAGGAACTATTGGCCAAGTAGGCATTCTTGAAGCTCCTTTAAAATACAAAAAGTATGTGATTTCAAACAAGCAGCTTCGAGCTCGTATAGACACAAGAAAAGTCGATCTTCTATATGCATATTATTGGTTTGCCAGCGCTTGGATGCAGAATTATTTTATTAGAAATAATAAGGGCAGTACTGTTCCGTTGATAACACTTTCTGAATTAAAAGATGCACCTATATCATATCCGGAAGATATCACTGAACAAAAGAAAATCGCGATGGCAATAGAAGCCATATCCCGAAAGATTAACAACAACCGAAATATTTGTTTTAATCTTGAGTCTATGGCCAAAACACTCTACGACTACTGGTTTACGCAGTTTGATTTCCCGAACGCAGAGGGCAAGCCCTATTGTTCTTCCGGCGGCGAGATGGTCTGGAATGACCAGCTCAAGCGCAAAATCCCGAAGGGTTGGAGCGCGGGGCAGCTGTCTGATATTGCCAACATAACGATGGGGCAATCTCCATCGGGTGACACCTATAACGAAAATGGGAGAGGAACGATCTTTTACCAAGGCTGTACAGACTTCGGTACACGCTTTCCTGTTCCAAGAGTGTATACATCTGCACCAACCAGATTTGCTAAAGCTGGTGACATCCTTATGAGTGTCCGCGCTCCGGTGGGTACGCTCAATATTGCTATGGAGGATTGCTGCATTGGCCGTGGCCTTGCTGCACTAAACAGCAAATTTGGGTCTCAGCTTCACTTGCTGTATACCCTTTCAGGATTTAAGCAACTTTTTGATGTGATGGATGGCAATGGAACCACCTTTGGTTCTATTACAAAAGATACTCTCTTTGAGATGAAGGTAGTTATCCCCAGAAGAGACCAGATAAAATCTTTCGAGGAAATGGTGCAACCGATTGAGCAAAAAATCAGAGTAGCAGAGCAAGAAAACCGAGAGCTCACAAAACTCCGTGACTGGCTGCTCCCCATGCTCATGAACGGACAAGCTACGGTGGAATGAAAGCAGGTGAATCCATGAGACAAAATTTTGCGCAGATTTTAAAAGATGCAAAGATAGATATTAAGGTAGAATATCAAAAACTTTATGGAATGTTATATGATCGTAGCATTCCTGTGTCAAACACAAACCGGATATCCGTTTATGATGAGCTCAGCACATATTTTATCGCTTTTTGCTTTAGAGGGACATGTCTTTCGTTAGATGAATTTAATGATTTGCATGGATTTCATTTTGAAAAAGATCCGACTAATTTCAATATTGACCATTTAATTTCGTTGTGCGAATATATTGAAAACCTACTTATAGCATACCAATGTGTTCCCCTGAGTTATCCTTATGGATATGGGAATATGCCAACAAAACTTATTGATGTTCAATTCTATCTACAGCAAATCAGCCAGGTGATTGAAAAAATCGGATATATGCAGGCGAAGCAGAATGACCTTACTATTTTTGTGGAGAAAGACCCTGCTGCAATAGCTGTTGCTGAAGGTGAATTTATTCCAGAGAGCTTGTCGTATAGGCTGATTTCCTATAACCATTATTCGATGAAAGGTAATCTGGCAGAAAAGAAAACGACTTTGCTTGATCTTGCGAATTTGCTCGAACCGCAGAGAACAAACCTCGAAAGAATTGATAAAACATTTTCCAGCGACTTATTCTATACATTCAATAACTTTCATATACGCCATAACAATATAGACCAATTGGGAACAAAGTATAAAAAACCTGTTGGCGACCTATCAGATGAACAGTTGGAGTATTGGTATGACGAGGTCTATCAGATGTGTTTGCTTGCGTTCATGCGATTGGAGCATATAGATCGAAAGAAAAAATTTGATTCGCTGAAGTCTCAAATAGAGGGAACGTAATGAAAACTTATGACGAACTGGTTTCTCTGTTTGAAGAAGCAAACCTTGCGTTCTTGCAGGCCGAACATAGCTTATTTAGAACCGAGGTCGCTGAACGGACATTGTGTGGTGCGCTGATGCTACATATCCACGATATCATCAAGGAAGATGACTCTTATTCGGGATATTACGCGGATGTGGAGTATAACAGAAATGCGGGTGGTATCAAGACCATTCGAAAAACCATCCGAGGGCAGCAAGAAGAAATAATCCCCATAAATTGTGATTTAATCCTTCACAGCAGAGGTGAAAATGTAGACCAAGACAACCTAATCGCCATTGAAATGAAAAAATCCAATGCTCCGTCAGCGGAGAAACAAAAAGACCGTGAACGGCTTATTGCTCTTACGAAAGATTCGTTTGATGATGTGTGGGCGTGGGATCATAATTTGCCAGAGCATGTGTGCCGGTATGTATTGGGCGTATATTATGAAATCAACTATAGGCAGAAGGAAATCTATATCGAGTACTATCGCCGTGGAGAATTAGTTAGATCCTATAGCAACCACTTTGTAGGTTGATTTGTGTTTTATAAATGGGGTGCTTCGATGTTAGACTATGACGAAGATTTAACTGAATTAGTAGAATCATTGATTTGCACTGGGCGGGAGGATGATTGGTGGGATTTCAAAGAATGCTACCACGAGGATAGGGCTGCTTTGCTGCATGATATCATTTGCCTTGCGAACAACCGGGCAGACCGAGATACCTATTTGATTCTGGGTGTTCGTGATAAGACATTTGAAATCATGGGTGTCGAGAATGACCCTCAACGAAGAAATCAACAGAACATAGTTGACTTTCTAAGTCAAAAAGAGTTTGCAGGACAAATACGCCCTCGAGTAGAAGTGCGCACAATTCGGTTGGAAGGTCACGAAGTAGACGTGTTTATTATCAAAAACTCAACCGATGTTCCTTACTATCTGATCGAGAGTTACACGGACAAAAAGTACAAGCCGGATCCTCCAAAGAAGGGGAAAACGGTACAGGCGTTCCATATCTACACCCGAGTGATGGATAACAATACGCCCATTGACAAGAGTGCGGATATTCGTGATGTGGAGTATCTTTGGAAGAAGCGTTTCGGCTTGTTGCAAACACCACTGGAGCAGGTCAAAATTCTGCTGCGGAAACCGGATGAATGGGCAGAGGAAGATTCGCGATATTACCACAAACTGTTTCCGCAATATACGATTTCCATTGAATACGAGGAAGATGAGGACGGCATCAGCAAAGAGGGACACCGGGTGTTCTACCATCACCTGCAAACAGATACAAGAACACAGTATGGCGTTCTGAAAATATATCATTACAGTACGCAGCTATTTTCTTGTCAAATAACCGAACTCGATGGACATAGAATGACTGCGCCTTGCCCTGAAACGAAGTATATTCCATATCGAAACTATAGCGATCCAAACATTTGCTTAAGGTACTATGTGACTTCTGATTTTCTGTATTTATTGCTGCGGTTTCTGGAACACCACATTGGAAATGCCAATGGAAATGAAGCGCAGTATGCAACACGACGACTGCTGGATGTCGTCCTTCTATTTGACAGCAATGAGGATGCTGAAGATTTTGCTACCTATATCCATCGCCATTTAGGGACATTTGACAGCAAGGTTTTAGAGCAGAGAGAACCATATATTGCTAATGAAACAGATATGGCTGCAAAAGCACTGGCACAAGAAATTCGCAATAGCCAGGCACTTAAAGAAATGCAACCGGAATGGGAACTGTTTAGACTGGAAAACGCATAAACAGAGAGGAGCGTTGCTGGTGGCCGAAGCGTACTACATTTTTACTGATGAAGCTGGTGCATATAATAAGCGGCCATCTGAGTCGTTCCGTCGCAGCCATCCCTTCTACATACGGGCAAATGTCCGTTTATCTGCCAGCGATTATCGTGTGTTCCAAAAAGAGATTCAGGAGCTCAATACTAAGTATGGTGTCCCGGTTGGCGAAGAAATCAAGTGGTCAGATTTGTGGGAAATCTCAAAAGGAAAATACCGTGTCGATTTTCTGAAATCCTTTACTCCTGACAAGCTCAAAGGGTACTATCGCCGGTTCTTCAACCGTGTGGTGGACAAGCCCTCTCTGCTGTTCATATTCACAGTGACCTGCGTATACACCCAGCCATGCTATCAAGCGGAGAATGAGGTGCTGAAATTTCACATGCAAGAGGCATTTCAGCGTATCCAGATGGATACCCGTCCCGACGGCTTTGCCACAGTGATTATGGATGAGCTAAATCAGGATAAAGTCAAACAGCTCAAAGATGTCTGTCATCGGATGATGGTCGAAGGTGACTTTGTGAAATACGAAAATGTGTATCACGGTGTGCTGACAGAATGTAGCTCTCAAAGCGCAGGAATTCAGTTGGCTGATTATGCAGTAGGTATAATGAATGGTTATCTCCGTAAGCATCTCATGAGTCGTGGAGACTACACGTTTGCTACAGACCTCTATACTGAATTCGTATTGCCTCATTTGAGAAAGCATGCGAATGGAACGGTAGTTGGCTATGGTGTGCGAGAGGTTCCAAGTGATTCTTCCATAAGGCAAGTCTTGATGCCGTTATTCAACTAATCAAAAAGGAGCGAGACATATGGCGTCTCACTCCTTTTTGTTATTCCTTTTCCCGCGCCCCGTTCAGGCTGGCCCAGTGCTGGCGCAGCAGCCTTTCTGCTTCTCTGCGAAGGGAATTTTGGAACATGACAGCCATAACCAATGCGCTAAGCACTGCAGCCACAGACTCCAGCCAGGGATATGCGGCCCAAAGCTGTTCTCCCCAGCAAGCAAG
>ERZ773224.3834-NODE-3834-length-12602-cov-4.629234_pt1 | contig 12602 bp, 14 predicted proteins | sample MGYA00580526_ERZ773224 | MGnify/ENA primary metagenome ERZ773224 (study PRJEB29015, sample SAMEA2737743) | human gut metagenome | biome: human gut; feature: human-associated habitat; material: faeces | place: China | collected 2012 ... | reverse complement strand
TAAACAAACCACTGCTAATTTTCGTAGAATATCTTATATCCGGTATCGTCCGTTTTAGGAATCAAATCTGAATGCGGTAAACCCGGAATTTACATAAGTTTGCGGAACAAGTTCTTGAGATCTTCTACGCTTGCATCCTTCGGGTTACCAGGTGCACAGGCATCTGCATGAGCAGACTCTGCTAAGAAATCAAGGTCCTCTTCTTTAAGTGCTTCAAGCTTTGTTGGAATTCCAACATCGATAGAAAGCTTCTGAACCGCATCAATTGCAGCCTTACGATACTCTTCAACAGACATATCATCAACGCCTTTTACGCCCATCGCACGAGCGATCTCACGATACTTCTCTCCTGTGCTGTCAGCGTTGTACTCCATAACGATTGGAAGCATCATTGCACATGCAACACCATGTGGTGTGTCATAGACAGCACCGAGTGTATGTGCCATAGAATGAGCGATTCCAAGTCCGACATTAGAGAAGCCCATTCCTGCGATATACTGGCCCAAAGCCATGCCCTCGCGTCCTTCCTTCTCATTTGCAACTGCACTTCTGAGAGACTTTGAAATGATCTCAATTGCTTTCAGATGGAACATATCAGTCATCTCCCATGCAGCCTTTGTTGTGTATCCCTCGATTGCATGTGTCAAAGCATCCATACCTGTGGAAGCGGTCAGTCCCTTCGGCATGGAAGACATCATATCCGGATCAACAACGGCGATTACCGGCATATCATGTGGGTCAACGCATACGAATTTTCTCTTTTTCTCAACATCTGTGATAACGTAGTTGATGGTTACCTCAGCAGCGGTTCCTGCAGTGGTAGGTACTGCGATAATCGGAACGCAAGGCTTCTTGGTTGGAGCAACACCCTCAAGACTTCTTACATCCTCGAACTCAGGGTTTGCGATAATGATACCGATTGCCTTGGAAGTATCCATAGAAGATCCACCACCGATTGCGATAATGTAATCAGCGCCGGCATCCTTGAATGCCTGCACACCATGCTGTACATTCTGAATGGTTGGGTTTGCTTTAATATCAGAATAAATCTCATATGCAAGTCCGTTCTCGTCAAGGATATCGGTTACCTTCTTTGTTACTCCGAATTTGATCAGATCCGGGTCAGAGCAGACAAATGCCTTCTTGAAAGCTCGTGCCTTCGCCTCTGTTGCGATCTCCTGGATAGCCCCTGCACCATGATAAGATGTTTCATTTAACATAATTCTGTTTGCCATAATAAAATCTCTCCTTTTCCTTTTGTTTGATACCTTCATTGTAACAACCGCAGCGCTTAAGTGTAAGTTACAAAACTGTTAAAGTGTAACAATTCCGGCAAATAATAGAAATTATTTTTGTGTGGTTATAACAACCGAATCCGAATTTGCCATTCGCTATAATAGGCTCGCAAACATGCAAGAAAAATAATTATCATAAAGGAGATTTTATCAATGGATCATAAAATGTTTTGCTTTCAATGTGAACAGACCGCCGGCTGCAGTGGCTGCATGGGAAATGCAGGAGTATGTGGAAAAACCGCTGCGACCGCAGGATTGCAGGATGAACTGACCGGTGCACTCATCGGACTCGCCCGGGCATGTGAGAACAATGCCAAAACAGACGCAACCGACCGCATCATCATCGAGGGATTATTTTCAACCATCACCAACGTTAATTTCAACGATGAAACACTTCGTGCGATGATCGACCGCATCCACGAAGAGAAATCCCGCATCGTTCCGGGATGCGCTGCCTGTGCCTCCCCTTGCGGCAACACAAATGACTATGACATGAAACAGATCTGGGAAGCCGACGAAGACATCCGCTCCTTAAAGTCGCTCATTCTCTTCGGAATCCGCGGTATGTCTGCATACGCTTATCACGCGTTAATGCTTGGTTACCGTGATGAGACCGTGAATGCCTTTTTCTATAAGGCCTTATCTGTGATCAGCTACGATTATGGGATGGATGAACTTCTTCCAATCGTGCTTGAAGTCGGCGAAGTCAACTTCCGCTGCATGGAACTTCTCGACACTGCCAATACGACCGCATATGGCACTCCGGTTCCGACTCGCGTGTCTCTCACTGTCGAGAAGGGGCCTTTCATCGTTGTCAGCGGTCATGACTTCAAGGACCTTGAGCTTCTTCTGAAACAGACCGAAGGAAAAGGCATCAATATCTACACCCACGGAGAGATGCTTCCGGCTCACGCTTATCCTGAGCTGAAAAAATACGCACATCTCAAGGGAAATTTCGGTACCGCGTGGCAGAATCAGCAGAAGGAATTTGACGGAGTTCCGGGAGCATTTCTCTTTACCACCAATTGTCTGATGCCAGTGAAACCGGGCTACGCAGACCGCGTGTTTACCACAGAAGTGGTCTCTTTTCCCAATGTTATCCACATCGGTGAAGAGAAGGATTTCACACCTGTGATTGAAAAAGCACTAAGTCTCGGTGGATATGAAGAAGATCAGCACCGCACCGGTATCAACGGCGGATCCTTCGTGACAACCGGCTTCGGTCACGGCACTGTGCTCGGTGTCGCCGATCAGGTGATCGATGCGGTAAAATCCGGTGCCATCCGTCATTTCTTCCTCGTCGGCGGATGTGACGGCGCACGCCCGGGAAGAAATTATTACACCGAGTTTGTCAAGCAGACACCAAAGGATTCCGTAATTCTTACACTTGCCTGCGGCAAATATCGTTTCAATGATCTGGATCTTGGAGAGATTGGCGGACTGCCAAGAATGATGGATATGGGACAATGCAATGATGCCTTTTCCGCAATCAAAGTTGCGGTAGCACTTGCTGAAGCATTCGGGTGTGATGTGAATGAACTTCCGCTCTCTATGATTCTATCCTGGTACGAGCAGAAAGCGGTATGTATTCTTCTGACACTGCTGCACCTTGGCATCAAGAATATCTATCTCGGTCCAACACTGCCAGCGTTCATTTCTCCGAATGTGCTGCAGTATCTTGTGGATAACTATAATATTTCTCCAATCAGCACACCGGAGAAGGATCTTAAGAAAATTCTTGGATAAAACGAATTTTCGGAATTCTGTCGCAATTAGATCAATATCGTTCCTGAAATGAAGAATCATCCAGCAACGGAATCGACCTTGCATCCAGCCTTTCAATCCAGATGTAAGTGCGGTTCTGCAGAAAAATGATCAGCTGATCGATAAGCGGTTCCTCTCCCTGCACTTCCATCTCGACGGTTCCGTCAGGGAGATTTTTCACCCATCCGGTCAGTCCAAGCTGATTGGCTTTATTAACAGCGTAATAACGGAAACCAACGCCCTGTACGCGTCCATAAAATACAATGTGTTTTCGAATTTTTGTCTGCATTGCTGCATTTCTCCTAACTTTCAATCTATTTTGTACTACAAATCCGGATCAAACCAATGATCCGGATTTATTTGTGCCATTTTATTTATAACGATAACAATATAAATTTAATCTCTGCAAAAAATTCGCGCAGCATATTATTGGCAAGATAAAGCTTCATCGATCCTGCGGAAATGCCACACGCATCATTTACTCCCTGTTTATGCGCAATCTGGAGCGCACGAAACATATGAAAATCATTGGTCACGATTCCGACGGAAGCCCCCTCACGCACATACTTCATGCTATTTCTGATATTCTCTTCCGTTGTCATAGACTCCGTTTCCTGTACAAGACGGATTTCCGATATTCCCTGCCGGATCATATAATCCGCCATCCCCTGTGCTTCCGGGAATGGTTCATTTGCGCCCTCTCCTCCAGAGAGGATACAATAAGTATCCGGATTTTCCTCCAGATATTCAATCGCGCGATCCAGACGATACTGTAACACCGGACTCGGTCCGTCCTTGTACACCTGCGCACCAAGAACGATAATGTAGTCCAGTCCATCTTCTCCGTGATCTTCCATGTGGCTGATCACACAACCCTCCACGATAACAAAAGCTGCAAGTCCAAGCACCACAATACCCATAAAGATTCTTCTGCCCCAGACCGGAACCTTCTTCCATAAGCGGATGTGCAGCGATATTCCAAATAAAATCAACACAACCGCCAACGCAAACCACACGAGAAAGAAAGAGGTTCCGGATCCGGCTGCCCTCACAAAAATTCCATATCCGGCAGACAATGCTGCCAGTATATACATAATCAACTCAGAAATTCTCATCCTTAACCTTCCATCCAATACTGCATCAACTCATATCTCAGCCTGCTTCCCTCCATAATCTCTGGTGGAAGCAACGCGCGCGCAACCAGTTTCAAATCATCTGTCTCAATGTCCGTTCGCTTCAGGTTCGCATAATCGCCATCAATGCTGACAACCTCATAATACCATGTTTCCATTCTTTTCTCCTTACGCCTGTTCCGCAGCCATCTCCTCGTTAATTGTATCTTCGGTCGCTGCCATTGCTGCAAGTGTCATGGTAAGCAGCTTCTCTTGTAATGTGTTCCATTTTGTTCGCTCCTTTGTCTATCATCTCGCTCCGCCTGTCGGCTCTATCTTGCGCAAATATGTTTGAATTTCTAGTTCACGGGTGTGTCCTGCGGCCATTGACTGCCCTCATCCAAGCCTCGTTCCACAAGCCACGCATCTTCGGTCGAGACATAATGCTCCTCGCCCATCTCATTCACAAGTGTCACAGACACGCGCGGACTCTGCCCCGGCGCAAGTTCCTCGCACCTGTAATCTCCATCAAAAATCTGTTTGATTTTCCACATATTTTTATCCTCGTATTTACATCGGACAGCGGCTGCGCCCCGGCATATCCTCGCCCTTCACATAACGTGCATTAAATTCCATATTGATCTCGCGAAGTTCTTTCTTACCCTCAATGTATTCCTGATACATCTCCGCAAGTCCCGACATGCAGCCATCACAGGTTGCCTCAATGTTGCCAAGTGACTCTGCCACAATCTGCTCACGCTCCGCGCGCGTCGTATCCTTAATCAGATATCCTGCCATCTTCTGCCTCCTTCTATTTACACGCAAAACCGTCCCACAAACATTTTTACTTTGTGGGACGAATGCCTCTTCGTTTTCCATATTCATTTTAATATAAATGCACGCTTTTTTCCACCAGTTTATTCCCTTCATACACGAGTCTAAGTGTAAAAAAGCGTTCTTCATCTTCCAACAGAAGTTTTAAGAAGATTGCATCGCCCTCCCACGTTGGAAGCTTCGGCACCTCTTCCTTCGGCACCCACACAAGATCACCCTCGTTGCAGGTAATCAATTCGCCGGTAAAACCGTCTGCCGTAAACAGGCACATCATCTCCGGCTCCTGCTGATCACTGACAAATGTGATCAACGCACGAAACCGGTATGACGTCAGCGTCAGCCCGGTTTCCTCCTTTACCTCGCGGAGCAGACATTCTTCCGGTCCTTCTGTCCCTTCTGCGTGTCCGCCCACACCGATCCACTTATTCTCATTGATATCATGCTTCTTTTTCGTTCTGTGAAGCATCAGATATTTTCCATCCTGTTCAATATAGCATAATGTTGTAATCTGCATCCTTTTCCATCCGCTTTCTTTATCCATTTCTATTATGTATATCGGAAAAAGCGACTCAAACTTAATCTTACGGCAGAAGCAGCGTCACACCAAACTTAAAAAGCGCAATTCCTACCGGAATCAAAATGATCGTGCAACAAAATATGATTGCCAGCGCCAGTACCAGACAAGCGATTGGAAGCTTAATGCAAAGCCAGAATAGTGCGGCAAGCAGTGCCCCCGTCAGTTTAAATCCGATTCCCAATAACATTGTTAACACAGCTAAAATTAATAATAAACAAATCATCATGTTTTCGCCCTCTCTTGTATATCCAATTGATTTTGCAGAATGTAATTGTTCCTGCTATGGATATAGTTTATAATCATTTTATGCGAGAAAACATCTTAACATTTGCGGATTAAGAACCTCTAATCCGCTTCTTGCTGCGAATTATATTTTACACGAAGGAGTTTATGATGGGAAGAAAATCCACCAAAGAAAATAAAAATGTTTATCAGACGAGCCGGGAATCCCTTGGATTGACACGCGAAGCAGCTGCAGAAAAGCTTGAATTTCTCTCGGCCGACCGCATTGAAAAAATCGAAAGCGAGAAGTCTCTTCCTCACCCGGATGAAATCCTTGCGATGGCTGACTGCTATAAGAATCCTTCACTCTGCAACTATTATTGTTCGCACGAATGCCCGATCGGACAGGAATGTGTGCCGGAAGTGCAGATGAAAGATCTCTCCCAGATTACACTCGAAATGCTGGCATCCTTAAATACCTTAAACCGCGACAAGGATCGCCTGATTGAAATTACCGTCGATGGACAGATCTCTGCCGATGAGCTTGATGACTTCCACAAGATCCAGGCACAACTTGGTCAGATTTCGCAGGCAATCGACTCTCTGCAGCTTTGGGTGCAGAAAGCGATCATGGATGGAACGATGTCGGAAGACTAAAATATTAAAAAGTCGTGTAAACACTATGTCTACAGGACTCTTCTTGTTACTTAATCTACATCTGTAATTTTTAATATTTATATTCATTCTGAATTAACATAGCTCTCAAACCGGTTGCTGACGATGCTCCATAGTCTCCGGTGTTTGACATCCATCTGAATTAACATAGCTCTCAAACCTGTATGCTGTGTAAAATAAGCCTTTCTAGTTTGACATCCATCTGAATTAACATAGCTCTCAAACATTCGAGTCAAGGTAATAAACAAAGCCATCGTTTGACATCCATCTGAATTAACATAGCTCTCAAACGATCTTCTACGATTTTTCCGGAAAATACCGTTTGACATCCATCTGAATTAACATAGCTCTCAAACGAATCAGAATCTTTTTAAGATCAGAACCGCGTTTGACATCCATCTGAATTAACATAGCTCTCAAACCTCAAGTTTTATTTGAGGTCATCGCCGAGCTTATATATTTTGCAAATACCATTAATTAGCGGATATTCTGCCAAACAACTTTACCAGCTCATAATAACACGTTTTTATAAGATTGTCACTTATGAGAAATACTCTTTTCTTTCATACAATCCCGTCGGCGACTGATAAATAACGCAAAAATGATCTTCCTTTTTTATTTGTTTTGACATTGTCATCTTTCCCGCATGTGGCGACTCCCCAATTAAACTAAGATTGGTTTCTGTAATTCCAATCTTAGTCAACTGCAAAATTCGCAATAGTGCCACACATTGATTCTCTATTGTTAAGCGAACAAAATTTTCTCTATCCTTCACTAACTTATTACCATAAGAATTGGGACGTTTTGCAAAAATCGTATGCAAATGTTTGTCCACCAAAACATCATATAATTCTATGTTCTTTTCAATCGAAATCATTTTGTTCAAGCGCTTCTCATTTATTACCTTCTCTAAATTTTTAATATATTTAATCCACGCTGTCTGTAAGCACAAATTCACAGCATTTCTCAATCCTAATTGACCCTTTCCCGCCTTTCCAGACAAATGCACTCTATATCCATTTATTTCCAAAAGTGATTGGATTTTTAATTTATGGCACAAAATCTGTACATCCTCATATCCTAATTCTTCTTTGCAATACGTTTCCAAACCATTTGGTTGGCACTCAATCCGCGCTTTACAATACAACGGCACCCCTTCTATTGTAACAATTACCTTTTTCCTTTCCACATGCTGCACGATAAAATAATATGCAATTGTGACTGCGGTAAAGCCTCCATACTTTGTCACATCGCGCATTTGCATATCAACCGTTTTAAGCGGTATATAGTTTTCTGGCTTTGCCTTTTTTGCAGAATACAAAGTTTCTTTTGCGAATTTACCATGTTGTTCGAAATTCATGCGAGTCAGCAAAGCAGAATTCTTGGACATCATCTTTCGCACCATCTCAATTGTTCCAATTTTTCCATTGCCTTCGGCAATCCAAGCAATCTCATTGCCACGAACAACATCCCAATCAAACATTCTCGACATATTATAATGATTTTTTTCCCTATCCTGTGCATAATCTTCGCGAATAAAATTCCACGGATTCTTGGTAAACTTTGTATAATATACATTTCCAACCACAATATTAAGATAAGCATCCTGCGCATGATGAAAATCATTCACAAGACGACTTTTGGGAAAACCATTTTTTTGTCTGAACTCTGACACATTTGTTGCCTTTGCATACACAATTTCAGTATCTTTTAGCATCTGTTGCAAAAGTCCGGAAACACCTTTTGTTCCTTGACTAGTCTCTACTAACTGTCTTGCTAAAAAATCGCCCAATTGCTTTTCTGTAAATGGAGTACGAGATATCAAACGGTTATATTTTTCATCTGAAATCAATCCTTGTTTATGAAGTATATCCCATAAGGCACAAACTTTTGTATCGAAAGCAATCTGTTCCGGAATCGGATACAAATCACCTTTTATATGCTCATTCGCTTGTTTATTAACCAACACCAGATTGTTGATAATACTGTCATCCTTCACGTAATGTTTTGGATATATATGATCAATATCATACAAATTATTGTCAAACAGTTTAGCACGATCAATTTCCTCACCCGTATACATATCTCTTCCCATCTGCATATAATAAAGAAAGAGTTTTCGGTTTCTTAATTGGCCACTATTGTCAGCCTCGGTAATTTCAGTTTTCCAATCATGACTCTCCGTATTCTTAATAGTTTCATAACGTTCCAGCAGTTGCATACCTCTCGATACCTTTCTTCCGTTATCACCTTTCTCCTCGTCCGATCTTGTCATTTCAACAAAAATTCTCGCAGGGGCATATCCCATGATCTTCTCAATTTCTTTGACTACAAGAATCGTCTGCCAAATCATGCGTTTTACCGGCATCGAAAAGTAACATTCTTCCATATCTTCATATCTAAACTCACTCAATGATTTCATAACAGTTGTCTTCTTTTCCACCAACGCATCTTTGAACGTAAAACTATCGCTATTTATTAGTTCCATGAAATTCAAACTATACTTCCACATTGCATTTTCTAGCGACATCATTTCCCCAGTCGATTTTTCACGACCTTGGAGAGAAAGAAGTGCTTTTGAAAATTTTCCCCAATCCTGAAATTTATATCCTAAAATGCGTTTCACTTTTTTCTCCGTGAGGATCCCCTGCTCTACATATTTATCCAAATGTTGTCGAAACATTTTTTTAGAATCAGAAAAAATAGTTCCCCAATAAATAATATCTTCTGCGATTTCTTGAATGTGCTCCTCCTTTATTCGTTCCCCAAAAATTGCATACATTTTCCCATAAGAAGAAAGCGCATTATTGATGGATACATCAATTCCAGTTATCTGTTCTTCTGATGTTATGATTCCTTGAGTCACTAGATATGTACAAAGTTGTTTTTTAGTTATCCGTTTTCCTTTTTCAAAGCACTCCTTATAGATTTGTTGCTTTAATTCGGGTTTTAATCTTTCTCCACCTATGCAAATGTTATTAATTTCATTTAATACACAATATCTTTCGTACGCTAAAGATGATTTTGGCATTACCTTCTCACCTGTTATATATGTACAACTTCGAATCAGATTTTCTATAAAAGCCTCCGAAGTTGCGCGCATGTCTATTTTTTCTTCAATATTCCACGGAAGTATTGAACCATTTTCTCTACGAACTACCCAACCAGTTTTACTATTTTTTCCAACTGGACCGACATAATACGGAATTTGAAACGTAAATAATCGTAAAATGCGCTCAGATACCGTTAATCCACTCTCATCTTTCTCTTTTAAGAATGGCAAATACATTTCCGCATTTTCAAGTATTTTTTCCATTTCTTTTCGATGTATCTGATTTGGTATGATTCCGTTTGCACCAGTCAATTGTTTAGGCAGAAAGTTTTCTTTATCAATCTGATCTAATACATATTGAACATCCTTATCTTCTACATAGTCTTTAAATCCTTTCTTAATTGTCGAATATAAATCGTCTGCCTTTCTTCCCTTCATATTTCTTCTATATTTTCCGCTCTCAGTAAAAGTATCTTCCGAATTGAAAGAATTCACATATGCAGAATATGTTCCTTCTATTTCCGAACGGAACATTTTATTATAATCTTCTTTTGTCTTATACTTACGATATAAGGCCTTTAGTTTCTTTAGATCCTGACAATGCTTATCATATGCATCCACTCTTGCACAAGACAAATAATCATATCCTTTCAATGTCCCCGATAATATTGCATAGTCATATATTCTTTTCATTTGTTCAATTATCGAATATTCAGTCTCTGTAAGTTGATCCATCAGTTCCGGAATCTTATCTGCATACGAGAAATCATGAAAGCACAAAGAAACCTTATCTTTCACTTCTTCATCAAATATTGTTCTGACGTTTACGGAAAGTCCACACATGCATTTTAGGAATTCTACTGCACTCTTTTTTGCCCTTGTAATATCGAATAATTCCATCATTAGTTCTTGCTTACGTTTTCGTCCAATTTCATAATCTCCGACGATTGCAATTACATCCTGAATCGGTTTAACCTCCAATCTTATCCCATAATCATCGGATAATTTTTCCAAAACATCCTGATATATAGCATCAACCTGCGCCATATTAAGGGCATCATCATTTGTACTTAAAAGAAAATGTCCCCTATGTTTAAACATATTTGCAAGAGCTAGATACACGAGTCTTACATCAAATATTTTTCCTGTATTATCTATGTCCAACAAATCTTTTCTCAAATGAAAAATTGTTGGATACTGTGAATAGTAATCTGCATCTTTATAGTTTGCATCATTAAAAATTCCATTTTTTGAAAGCAATCGTTGATCCTTATCCTCTGCATAATATTTACTATTCTCTAAACGAACAAAGAAATTTTCATCAATCTTTTCTATTTCCTTTCCAAAATATTCCTTAAGTAATCCAAGCCATGCTACTTGACGTTGGCGCCTTCTTCTGTCAGCACGATGAAATCTCCTCTCCGCCGCAGTGTTTGCCGGATCAAATTCTCGAACTCCCCACATATCTTTTCCTTTTTTGCGTATAAGTTCATAAGAAGAATTCGTAACTGCCCATCCCACAGAACTAGTTCCCATATCCAGTCCTAAATAATATTTTTGCTTCTCCATGTATTATCCCTCTCCTAATATGCTTTCTATAATTGACATTTGCATCAAATATGTTATTCTATGATTGAATTAACATAGCGAGTGCAAATAAGGATTTATCCGATAGCGCTTTTATAGCCCGCATTGTGCGGATTAAAAAGGTCTGTTTTTACAGATCTTTTTTCATTCTTCCTCTACTGAAATCAGTTCACATATCTCATTGCTTACCATAAGTTTATGAACACTCTGATTCTTTGCCAAATATGTACACTTATCATATAGCTGGTCTTTATAGCTTTTTGAAAAAATAGCAAGCACTTTATTCTTTGGTTGTGACAATTTTCTAACATCTTCATTATACAATGTAACAGGAAAATCTGTTTGCTTTCCTGTCCGAAATCCAACGCTTAAAACCGCTCTGGTGTCTCCCACAAAATAGTCCGCTCTGATGCAGATACCACTGTTTATAAAATCTCCAATCATACAATGATGATATAATAGATCCGCAAGATATGGTAACACCATCAATTTCTGTTGTACCTTCCCCCTATTATCAATTTCAAAATCACGCTCAGATAGCTTTGACTCTAAGCAAGCAGAATAGAACTGTTGTGCCGACAGTTTTGATTTTACTCCTGTCATATGCAAAAAATTCATATCTCGAAATCCTACAATCACCGTCTTTGTATCCTTCTCCTTCTGATACACGATCAGGAAATGTCTATCGTTCAGTTTTTCTTCATAATCTTTTGCAGCACTTATCATAATCTTTAATGCTGCTTTCTTATCGTATTTTGCCATTTATCCCCCAATAACTTCAAAAAGGTTGCCCTTTCGGACAACCTTTCCTTTTCTTTTGGTGCTGATTTTTCTGTTGTCTGCCAACCATCCGCCACTCTATGTGCGGCTTAACTGTGGAGTTTTTCTGTTGCTCCCCAACCTGCCAACCTACGAATTGGCTAAAATGTCAGATTTTTAAGGTGTCAGCACACCCAGACAGACACATCTGTCTTTGTACTATTATTATATGAATTCGTATCTTTTATGTCAAGAAGCATAAATAATTTTTAACATACTAGTTAATTTAACGTACTTCTCATCACAATATAAAGAAAAGTCCCATAAACAAAACAGCTTATAGGACTTCTCCATATTATTCATTCACTTAAAACAAACGAATTAGCAAACGCCCTGAGCAAGCATAGCATCTACTACCTTCTCAAATCCGGCAATATTAGCACCAGCTACATAGTCAGTCTTGCCGCCAACAGTTGCGTTATATCTCTTAGCAGCATCGCTGATGTTTGCATAGATTGTCTCCATGATTCCCTTGAGCTTTCCGTCAACTTCCTCGAATGTCCAGTGAAGTCTCTCAGAGTTCTGGCTCATCTCAAGTGCAGATGTAGCAACACCACCGGCATTGGCAGCCTTACCACCTACGAAGAGAACACCATTCTCCTGAAGATACTTTGTAGCCTCAAGAGTTGTAGGCATGTTAGCACCCTCTGTTACAGATGTAACAC
>ERZ773224.3819-NODE-3819-length-12642-cov-13.140701_pt1 | contig 12642 bp, 11 predicted proteins | sample MGYA00580526_ERZ773224 | MGnify/ENA primary metagenome ERZ773224 (study PRJEB29015, sample SAMEA2737743) | human gut metagenome | biome: human gut; feature: human-associated habitat; material: faeces | place: China | collected 2012 ... | reverse complement strand
CCAGCGGAGACCTGTTATGTTCCCATCGTCAGGGTTGCGTGGCAAATGTGACGAGAATTGAGTCATATTAAAATAGGAAGCGATTACTTTCTTAGTTGGTCGTTTTTCTATTCAAAGTCAGATACCATGCGCTGGCAGTTTCGGCTGCCAGCGCATTCATGTGATTTTGAAAGCACGATGATAACCTTGACAGATTGGAGGGAATATGGTCTATGGAAAAACTCATTACACGAAAAGAGGCTGCTGAAATCTTAGGAATCAGCATAGCAACGCTGGATGCCGCCCGTAACAACGGCTTGATCTCTTATGTGCAGTATGTTCAGAATGGCTGTGTGTATTTTACTGCGGCGGGTCTCCAGGAGTATATCGCAAAATGTACGCATCGGGCAAAGCCTGTTGAGAGAAGCGCAACTTACCGTAAGCCTCGCGGAAGATCGTGAGCCGGTCCGTATCCTTGATGGAATCAGAGATGTTTGATAAAACAAAGGTACAGCGCTGGAGATCTTTTTTAGGAGGTGGAGGAATTGGCAAATAGAAAAATAATGCTTCCTCAATATGGCACAGTTATGAAAAGAGGTGTCCTATATTATAGGACCAGAATCAAAGACACGAATGGTAAGCTCGTAGCTATCTACGCAAAAACACCTGAAGAACTATACAACAAAGAAACGCTTGCGTTGGAACAGATTGAGAATGCCACTTTTCATCGGAAAACGCCCACAGTTGCAGAGTATTGTGAAAAGTGGCTGCTGATGCAGTCGGTTCATGTACGAGCTACTACTTTGACGGATTACACCTCAAAGGTCAGGCGGCATATTATAGCGGAATTGGGAGATAAACGGATGGGTGAGGTTAGCCTGGATGATATTCAGCTTGCCCTTGTTCCGGTTTCCAAGAAATCTGCATCGGTTTATAAATCTGTGGTAATCCTTTACAAATCTATCTTTCGCGCAGCGATGGAAAGCAGGATCATTGACCATAACCCGACGATTTATCTCACGACAAAAGGTGGCGGTGTTCCACAAGAGGATCGTCAGGCTTTGACAGATGAACAGGCAGCACGCCTTTTGGATGCTATCCGAGATTTGCCGCCTTATGTCTTTGTCATGATTGGTTTATATGCAGGGCTGCGCCGGGAAGAAATTCTTGCTCTGCAATGGGATTCAGTATATCTGGATACGGATACTCCATATCTGACGGTAAGGCGGGCATGGCACACAGAACACAACAGACCGGTAATCTCAGACGAATTGAAAACCAAGGCTGCGGAGAGAAATATCCCTCTTCCTGTTTGCTTGGCTGAGTGTTTGAAAGCAGCAAAGGAAACTTCGACTTCGGAATATGTAGTTTCAAACCGGGATGGCGAACCGTTGTCCTACACGCAGTTTAAGCGGCTGTGGCAGTATATTGTTACGAGGACGGTCAAGGAGCGGAGCTATTATCGGTATGAAGATGGAAAAAGAGTAAAGCATACTGTCACACCTGTCTTGGGAGAAAAGGCTGCTCATAACGGAAAAGTGGTTTACAGTCTGGACTTTGAAGTAACACCCCATCAGCTGCGGCATACTTACATTACCAATCTCATTCATGCATCGGTAGATCCCAAAACGGTTCAATACCTGGCAGGCCATGAAAGCAGCAAGATTACCATGGACATTTATGCAAAGGTTAAGTACAACAGACCAGATGAGCTGGTCAGATCAATGAGTTGCGCGTTTGCAAGCTGGGACGCAGCACAGTAATAATAAAATAGGAAGTAAAGCAGGAGCGAGGCAAGGATGTCTCGCTCTTTGTTTTGCATCAGCCGTATCTTTGATTAAATCGAGGCTTTCTGATAAAAAGAGAGTGTAGATACGGAGACTACACATTATCAAGAAAGGACGATCAAAGATGGCAAAAAAGAAAACACAGATCCCGAAGTATGGGACCATTACATTGAAAGGAATCCAGTATTACAGAACCAGGATTACGGATGCAGATGGCAAAGAGTTGAGTTTGTATGCCGCTACTTGTGAAGAATTGTATGAGAAGCAGTTAGAGGCCCGGAAGCAGGTGGAAGAGATTATCTTTCACCGGCAGCACCCGACAGTAGCCGAGTATGGCGAGAAGTGGCTGCTGATGCAGTCGGCAAAGGTGTCTGCGTCTACACTCAGAGGTTATACGAGGGATATGACAAACTATATCATCAAACCCCTGGGAGAGATGTATATGGAAGAAGTGACTGCTGACGATATTCGGCTGGCTCTTGTTCCATTGTCAAAGAAATCAGAAGGCTTATACAATAAGGTCAATATGCTGCTCAAGTGCATTTTTTATGCGGCAGAGAGAAACCAAATTCTTGAACACAATCCCTGTGCGGGAATATCCGGTAAAGGCGGAAAACCGACAAAAAAGAAGGAGGCATTGACAGATCAGCAGGTAGCCGTGCTTCTGGATACAGTCAAGGGGCTTCCTCCATATTTGTTTATTATGCTCGGTTTGTATTCCGGTCTGCGTCGGGAAGAAATTCTTGCACTGCAATGGGATTGTGTATTTCTGGACGAGGATACACCTTATCTATCGGTGAGGCGGGCATGGCGTACAGAGCATAACAGACCCGTGGTTTCTACGGTGCTAAAGACTCCGGCGGCAAAAAGGGATATTCCGATACCGAAGTGTTTGGTGGATTGTCTGAGAGAAACGAAAGAAAATTCCATATCAGATTATGTGATCGCTGACAGCAAAGGAGAGCCACTGGCTGCCTCGCAGTTCCAAAGAGTGTGGCAGTATGTCGTTGTCCGCTCCACTAAGCCCCGGAACTATTATAAGTATGTAAATGGGGAGAGTATCAAATATACGGTTACTCCAACGCTGGGTATGACCCAGAAGAATCAACCCCAAATCAAATATACGCTGGACTTTGATGTGACACCTCATCAGCTGCGGCACACTTACATCACCAATCTTCTCTATGCGGGCGTTGATCCAAAGACAGTACAATACCTTGCCGGACACGAAAACAGCAAAACAACTATGGACATCTATGCAAAAGTGAAGTACAATAAACCAGAGGAGTTGTTTGGGGTAGTAAATGGTGCGTTTCATCAGGCTATCGCTGAATGAAAAAAGGCCGTTTTTTATGGTCCGCACACCGGATAACTGAGAAGCAGAAAGCCGGAAAAGCCCGGAATATCAAGGAAAAACAGCTCAAAAACTCGCGCAGTACGGCCTCAAAGCCGCTCGTCGCGCGCCACAGTTCTCCAAGCGCTAACAGTCTTTCTTACAAGCACCCGCTTCGGCGGGTGCTTGTTTTTTGCCCTCAGGCGGGAAAAAGGGTCTTGACATGGATGGTTTATCCATGATAAACTCACGGCAGGAAATGGTTTATCCAAAATAAACCGAAAGGAGACCGCCGATGGACGAAAGGAAAATGGGCACGGTGCAGACGCAGTTTGCCGAGCTTATATGGAAGCATGAGCCGATCGGCTCCGGCGAGCTGGTGAAGCTGTGCGAGAGGGAATGGGGCTGGAAGAAGCCGACGACCTATACCGTGCTGCGCAAGCTCTGCGAGCGCGGCATTTTCCAAAATGAAAACAGCGTGGTCACCGCGCGGATCACGCGGGAGGAATACTACGCCGCGCAGGGCGAACGGCTGGTGGAGGATGCCTTTGACGGCTCGCTGCCCGCCTTTGTCGCGGCCTTCACCGCGCGCAAGGCGCTTTCGACGGAGGAGGTCGCCGCGCTGCGGGAGATGATCGACGCATACGGAAAGGAGTCGTGAGCGTATGAGCGGTATTTTTCTCAAGCTTCTCAATCTGAGCATTTCGGCGAGCTGGCTGGTGCTGGTCGTGCTGGCGCTGCGCCTCATGCTTAAAAGGGCCCCGAAGTGGGTGAACGTCCTGCTCTGGGGCATGGTCGCGCTGCGCCTGATGGTGCCGTTCTCCATCGAGAGCGCGCTGAGCCTGATCCCGAGTGCGGAGACGGTCAGCCCCGAGGTCGTGCAGTTCGATCCCGCGCCGACCATCACGAGCGGCGTGACGATCATCGACAACGCGGTGAACCCTTCACTGAGCGAGAGCTTTGCCGCCGCGCCGTTGGCAAGCGTCAACCCGCTCTATGTGTGGACCTATCTCGCGGGCTGGGTGTGGCTCATCGGCCTCGCGGCGATGCTGCTCTATGCGCTCGTGAGTTACCTGCGGCTGCGGCGGCGCGTGAGCGCCTCCATCCGGCTGTGGGAGAATATTTATGTTTGCGACGAGGTCCCCTCGCCGTTCATCCTCGGCATCGTGCGCCCGCGCATCTATCTGCCCTCCGCGCTGGACGAGGCGCAGCGGGGGAGTGTGCTCTCGCATGAGCGCGCGCACCTCGCGCGGCGTGACCACTGGTGGAAGCCGCTGGGCTTTGCCCTGCTGGCGGTCTACTGGTTCAATCCGCTGCTGTGGCTTGCCTATACCCTGCTCTGCCGCGACATCGAGCTGGCCTGCGACGAGCGCGTGCTGCGCGGCATGGACGCGGGGCAGGTCAAGGACTATTCGAGCGCGCTGCTTGCGTGCAGCGTGCCGCGGCGTATGCTTGCCGCCTGTCCGCTCGCCTTCGGCGAGGTGGGCGTGGGCGCGCGCGTGAAGAACGCGCTGCGCTACAAAAAGCCCGCGTTCTGGGTGGTCGCGGCGTCGGTCGCCGTGTGCGTCGTCGTGGCGGTATGCTTTCTGACGAATCCGCGCACAGACACAGACGCCGCCGGACTGGTCGGTTTCCATCGGGAACAGGTCACTTATGCCGATGTAACGGACGAAAGCGGCGCGCAGCCATCCAGCGTCCAGTTGACGGCGGAGGAAACAGACGCCGTCTATGCTCTGCTCGACACCCTGCAATACAAACGCCTTGGTGCCGCGTCAGCAATGCAGGACTGCTATGCAAGGCTCTATTTTATCAGCGCCGCGGGCGAACGCTGCGAGATCATGCTCTCTGAGCGTGAAATGCTGGTCAACCCCATTACTGACGGCAAGACAGCGCGGCTCTATGAGCTGCGTTCCGGAAGCACGGAGTTGAGAGACTATCTGTTTGGATGTATTGGCGCAAGCGAGCCGGCAGAGGAGGAAATGAAAACCATGACCGAGCCGACGCTGTCGCTGACGCTCACCGTTCCCGCTGCATGGGACGATATTGCAGAGCTCTCCGCCTGCGACAAGGGGACTGCCTATCTGGGGTATGGAATCATGCTGTTCCATCTGTCGGAAAAGAACGCGCTTGCGGCGTATCCCGACGGGGGAATGGGCAGCGTATGGTGGCTGGTCGCTATGAGCTGGGATAATTTCAAGGAATGGAGGGGCTATGACGCACTGCCTGTCCCCGAGATTCTCGGCATCGCCGAGTATGTCCTCGGAGCCGATGATGAGTATGTGTATCTGCTGGTGCTGCCGTCCGATGTGCAGTGGCTGGAAAACGATCCTGTCAGCAAGGCGCAGTATGAACAGCTTTGCGCCGACTCTCAGGAGGTGCTGGAGCGCTTCCTGAATGATAGCGGGATCGTGCTGAACGTGAAATGCCCGAACTCAAGGGTATTTTCTGCTGAAAAAATGTTACAAGAAGATGCTGCTCGGGATTACATTTCGTATCTGTCCGGAAGTATTGATCTGGCGAGCGCTAAGAAAGGAAACCTGCCGCACTGTGAGTTCCCGGGAATGTCAGCGCTGACAGCTGCGCTGCCGTTGGAGGATGCGGAAAGAGAAGCCGTTCTCAAATGGGCAAATACAGAGAAGGTCGATTCTACGACACGCATCGATTACTATGCCGCGATCGCGGTGCGGCAGCACTATCTTGTGCTGGAACAATTTGGAGATAACGCATGGGAAAATGTGAGCTATACCTTTGAGAAGATTGACTCCGCTGATGGGGCGCTTGGATATCGTATTATTGAAACAGGGGAAAGCATAGGCGCGGCAGAATATGATAAAATTCTTCGCGAATACTGGGACGATGTGGCGAAAAAGGAAGGCGTCGACTATTATGACATCTTCTTGCCCGAGGCTGACCCCCCGGAAAAAATGGCTGATAAGCGAGTTGACCTCATTGCAAAATACAGCGAGGGCATTCCCGTTGAACTCACGACAATATCGGATGCACAAGCCTGCCGGGTAAATCTATCCTTTAATGGGAAAAAGACATCTGCTCAGGGCTTCGGAGATTTTCATTTCATTATCGACAATCGCACCGGCGAGTGGAAGGCCTATGAAGGGTTGACCTGGGCGGAGCCGTATCCCGGGTTTCCCATCGGCGATTGAGGCGGAGCGCTACGCAGCGGCCTGAGCTGGATGAGACATACAGGGATTGCTCGCTGGAAAGCATTGTCTGCCCTTGTCAACCGATGATATCTTTTGCAAGTATAAATGGTATTAAGCCCTTGTTTTTTACGGAAAACAATCCTTCGATGTTTTACGGACAGGAGAAAGCAGTAGTGGAAGTGATACCCTTTCATTTTGCTGCCTTTCCGCCTGCCAAAGGCAAAGAACAGGAAGGCTACTGCATACAGATGGTTTGATGGGCAATTCATATGAGTCTTTGTAGAGGACGCCGGACTGGACGAAGCGGCACAGAAGATCGTATTCACAAGAGAGAATCTGAGCCGCAGCCAGGACAAGCCCTGCTATCAGCGACCGCTTTTTTGCCGAAAACCATGGCCGCACAGCGCTGTACAGTTGCCTGCTGTCGTTGCTTCGAGCAAAGGGTGAATCAAGAGGTTCGGGACTGCTGTTTGGACACGGTGAGTTTACCCTTTGCTCTGTCCGGCGGAATCAGCACCGTCGGTTGCTACCTGAATTACTTGGAAACGGAGACGGTGATCTTCCTGCCTGTGTTCAGCATCGAGCAGGAAGGCGCGGGCGTCGCGTAGGTATTTTTCTATCGCAGCGGGGCTTTTCTCGTTTTCGCGCAGGTGCTTTTCAAAGGCTTACAGCTCGTTCATGAAATTATCCTCCGTATCATAGAGTTAGAGTTATTGTATGATATGGGGATATTCGGGAGAGCATTCCCTGATACTTTGCCTATTGGGCGTTCCTCGCCGCATTTGCGGACTGCTCCACATTGCGGAAATCCTCCAGACTGAGCTTACTGAGGGAGGACAGCGACTGGCGCGCTTGTTCAGCCGGACGGCATATGCCATGTGGCACACAAGGCAAAGGCCTAACTGGCACTTGACTTTCTGGAAAAGAAAGGTAAAGATGATTGTTGAGAACATATAAAAAATGCGGGAAGAAAAAAGAAACATTTTTATATGTTCAACAATAAGAGGAGGAAGAATATGGAAAACAGAGGTAAGCTGAAAGCGATGTTTATCATTCCGTCCGCGATCGGTGTTATTCTCTTTATGATCCCGGTCAAAAACGCGGCAGGCGAGTGGACGGTCACGGTCAAGATCATCGCGGACATTATTGCCGGTGCGATCGGTGGATTCCTGCCGATTTTGAGCGTGGCGATCGTGACGATCTCCGCTGTGATGACGCTCGTGGCGCTGGCAAAGCCCAAGTTCATCATGGAAAGCCCCGTACTTAACAGCTGCTTCATCTGCGGTCCGTTCTGGATCGTCGTGCGTGTGCTGGGTGCGATCTTCGCGTGGATCACATTTCTTGAGCTGGGCGCCGACAAGGGGAGCGGCATCCTCTATGCCATCTCCAGCGCCGATCAAGGCGGTTTCGTGCTCTATGATCTGATCGGCACGCTGGTCATCATCAATGTGATCGCGTCCTTCCTGCTGCCGCTGCTGACCGACTTCGGTCTGCTCGAGTATGTCGGCGCGCTGGCGACGAAGCTCATGCGCCCGCTCTTCAAGGTCCCCGGCCGCGCCGCGGTCGACTGCGTGACCTCGTGGATCGGCGACGGCACGCTCGGTGTCATGCTGACCCTCAACCAGTATGAGGGCGGCTACTACACCGCTAAGGAGGCGAGCATCATCGCGACGCTCTTCTCCGCCGTTTCCATCACCTTTGCGCTGGTCGTGCTCGATCAGGTCGGGATGGTGCAGTACTTCGGCGTTTACTACCTGCTCATCTGCTTCGTCGGCATCATCTGCGCGCTGATCTGCCCGCTGCTGTGGCCCCTGCACAAAAAGCCCGAGACCTATGTGATCGAGGGCAAAGCTGCGCCTGAGACCATCCCCGAGGGCTACAAGAGCTCCAGCGAGTACGGCATGGACCTCGCGCTCAAGCGCGTTTCTCACTTCCCCGGCATCGGCGGGTTCCTTCAGAACGGCGCAAAGAACGCCTGTAATATGTGGTTCGGCATCCTGCCCACCGTTATGTGCATCGGCACCATTGCGCTGATCTGCGCCAACTACACCAACATCTTCCAGGTCCTCGGCACGCCCTTCCTGCCCCTGCTCAAGCTGCTGCAGGTGCCGGATGCCTCCGCTGCCGCTTCCACGATGATCATCGGCTTTACCGATATGTTTACCCCGTCCATCCTGATCGCGGGCGCCGGTGCGTGCGACATGACCCGCTTCATCGTCGCGGTCGTCTCCGTCACGCAGGTGCTCTACCTCTCCGAGGTCGGCGGTCTGATCCTCGGCTCCAAGCTGCCCCTCAACGTCTGGGAGCTGTTCGTGATCTTCCTTGAGCGTACTATCATCAGCCTGCTGATCGTCTGCCCCATCGCGCACTTTCTGTTCTAAGAAGAACGCACAGGAAAAACGCATAGAGTATCAAAAAGCTCTCTCCAGAAAAGAGCCGGAGCGCCGTACCGGCCGCTTCGGCTCTTTTCTCCTTCCCGCGGAAGGGTGCAGACCCTCCCGCGGCAGATTGCAGGCGGGAGGGCGGAAAAAGGAAACGACCATGGATATTGCAAAGAATGACGATATTTTGGAAAAGAGCGGTTATCTTCTGCTTGACCGCGCGACGCTGATCGAAAACTACCGCAAGCTCCAACGCCATGTCGGGCCGGAGGTCACGCTGATCCCGGTCGTCAAGGGCAACTGCTACGGCTACGGCGCTGAGGAGATCACCGATGTGCTGGTGAACGACTGCAGGGTGCGCGTGATCGGCGTGGGCGCTCTGTGCGAGGGGACCGCGATGCGCCGCCGCGGCGTGGCCTGCGACCTGATGCTGCTCGGCGGCATCGCGCCGCAGCAGTATCATATCGCGCTGCATAACGACATCATCATTTCGATCTTCCGACCGGAGTGCGCCCTTGCCTACGAAGAGCTCTGCGCGGCAGAGGGGCGTGTCGGCCGCATTCAGATCAAGATCGAGACCGGTATGAACCGTTTGGGCGTCCGGCCGGGCGAGGATCTTGCGGTGCTGCTCACGACGCTTGCCGCCTGTCCGCACCTCTCCGTGTGCGGCGTGTACTCGCACTTTGCTACGGCGACGAACTGTGTGAACGACGCCTTCACCATCGAGCAGCATGACCGCTTTATGCGGGGCCTGCGGCAGATCGAGGCGGCGGGCATCCGCGCGCAGTATGTCCACTGCTGCAACAGCGCGGCGGTGACCTGGTTCAAGGAGGCTTTCCACAACAGCGTACGCGTCGGCGGCATCCTCTACGGGCATCTCGTGATGGAGGACGGCGTTGAGCCGGTCGACATTCAGGAGATCATCACTCTGCGCGCCTATATCACAAACCTCCACACCATGCCCGCGGGCGAGAGCATCAGCTATCCGCAGAAGTTCCGCAGCGGCACCGACCTGCAGCTCGCCACGCTCTCCGTCGGCTTTGCCGACGGGATCCCGGTGGACTATGCCAGAGGGCAGGGGCCCATCCTTGTGCATGGCCGGCGCACCCGCTTTCTTGAGCTGTGCATGGACCAGTCCATCATCGATGTGACCGGCATTCCCTGCAAGGTGGGGGACGAGGTGACGCTCATTGGGCAGGACGGCGACGAGCGCATCAGCGTATACAGCATTGAAAAGCGCACAGGGCGCACCTTCGACGCGCTGCTGACCTTCATCAGCGACCGCATCGCGCGCATCTGCCGCTGAAAAATGCGCGCAGGCAAAAAACAGCAAAAGAAAAAACCACCCGAATGGGTGGTTTTTTGTCTTTTATCCCGTGCGGTTATTAAGCGCTTACGTTTATTCCGCAGTACCCCAGCGCCAGCCCAGATGAAAGAGCAATGGAAGAAGGAGATTGCCCAACAGGACAAAAGCACCATCCCAGTGATTACTAACATCGAAAACTGTCTGCAGCGCGTTGCCAATCAGCAAACCAGGCCAGGAGGCGATATATAGATACTCGTGGAGTTCTGTTGTAAACGCCAGTATTGCCATGATTGCCAGCAGGATCAGCAAGCCGCGCAGAGGTCTTCCTGCTTGTTTTGCCTTGAAGCGACGGCCTAACACTTCTCCCAGAGCCAATGCCGGCAGAGCCGTTACAATGACGCCCAATACATCAAACCACAAAGGACTGTCTGTAAAGAACCAGTTGGAAATGGCAATGACTATTATGACACCGAAGGCAGCAAGAGAAGCTACATAGGCTGCAAGATAGCTGAGCAGATACCGCTTCACTGCCACACCTCCGTTCCATAGGTCTGGCCGGTGAGATCCAACATATCGTATGCCAGGTACTCCAGTTCCTTGCCCTCCAGAATTTTATATCGACTGAGTACGGAGGAAGCCTTCCGTCCATAGTTATCCGCGACCAGAGCGACGAAGGTGACAACGTCCCCTGTCTGTGTTGAGACATCCTGCATAGGGATATCAAATTCTCCGGTTAGGCGCCATTCCTGATAGCTTTCCTTTTGATTAGACAGAGAAATCGGCACTTCCTTGACCAAGCGATCATTGATATAGACGTCTAACGCTGTTTTAGTACCCTTGGGAGGATAGGGAAGGCCTGACGCCTCATACATGGAGATGTGTACTTCCACAGGCTCATAAGGTGTTTTGTTTAGACCGCCATGTTCCACGGACGCCCTGCGGCTCCACCCCTCAATATGGATATTATAGTCATTGGCCAGTGAGAGTGTTTCCAACAGTTCGCTTTTGCTCTGCTCATCCTGTTTCACTACAAGGTATACGCCCGTATCATCGCTTATCGGACAGGTGATCTCGCCAGAGTAGATAAGACCTGAGCTCTGAACAGTTTCCGCTTCGAATACGGATTCACCTATTCTGGACATCAAACTCACTATGGTGCCGCTGTTGCTTTCTTTTAAGTTTGCGGTTATCCGGTATGTGATGGTGTTTTCCAAGATATCTGCCTTGGCCACATCAATGGTGTAGTCAGTAATGAGGCTGCTTTCTTCCCGCAGACTCTCTTGTACGCGGTCGCCCACACCGGAGACGATTTCACCCTGCATACCAGCCATCTCGCCCGAGAGATAGTCCACTCTACGGTTCATTCCATCCAGCCATTCCCATAGCCAGGCTGCTCCAACCAGCAGAGCGGAAGCCAAAAGAATCAGTGGCCAGCGGTACCGACGGCGAATGCGGCGCTGCGCCTCAGCATACTGCCGGGCCATCTGCTCCACGAGTTTCAGTTGCCGTTCGTCAAGCTCGTCGGCCGGGGCATCATTCTGCTCATCCTCCAGGTCAAGAAGCCGCGTAAGGGGCACCTCAAAAACCCTGCTGAGTGCCACGCAGTAGTTTACGTCGGGTAGGGGTTGGCGCTGGCCTGCTTCACCGACACGGTCACGTGCAGATGGTTCCAATCACTGCGGTCCAGTTCAATGATCCGCACGAGTACGCGCTGGCCGGGCTGGAAATGCTGACTGGCGTCCACCCAGCGCTGGTAGCTCAGTTCCTTGAGTGGGATATAGCATTCGGCGCCGAACAGATCCACAAAGATGCCGGCGCGGATGACGGATACGACGCGGGCCTCGGCGCGGGAGCCGGCATACAGCTGGTAGTTGCCGTTACGGTCAGTCTTGTAAAAATAGGCCTTGCGTTTCAGGGCCATAGCCTCCATGCGGCTGTCGCCCGCCATGCCGGTTTCCGGATCTACGCCGCGGATGACGTAGTCGATCTCTGCGCCCATGCGCTTATTGAGCATGTAGTAAAGCACGTCGCTCTTGCGCTGGCCACGGTAGTCGTCCGGTTCGTAGATGGCCTCTTCCGAGGGGATCAGGACTTTGAACTCGCCATGATAGCGGATCAGGTCGCAGAGGGTACGCAGACTGATCTCTGCGTACTCCAACAGCTTGTCGGTCGCCAGCATCTGCTGGTAGGCATCCAGCGCAGTCGGTTCGTCCGGTGATTGGAAGAAGGCGAATAGTTCTTCTTCGGTTGGAATGCTGTCCGATGCGCTGTGCTGCATCTCCCGGCGGATGTAGTCAATGACCTCCTGCTCGACCTGGGAGGTCAGAGAGTGCAGTAGTTGCTGCTTGTTTTGCTCGAATGGATTCATAGTCATACACGCTCCTTTGTGTTCGGGTGAGGCGGTAAGGCTGCGGCCAACTCAGCCACGCTCCGGTGGAGCAGATTTGCCTCTACCTATAAGGACACTCAGAGAGCATTTGTAAACCAGAAAACAAGAAACTTTTCAAAAAAACTGGGAAGCCCTGTCATGAGACAGAGCTTCCCAGCTTTTTGTGTAGCTTTTTCAGTCGCTTTGATACCGCCATTCTGGAGATGTCGTAGATCTGACCGATCTCCTCCATCGTCAGCTCACCGCTGTATCGGAGGGAGAGCAGGTTTTGACCTTGCACGTCCAGTTCCGCAATGGCTCCCCGCA
>ERZ773224.3812-NODE-3812-length-12653-cov-3.927687_pt1 | contig 12653 bp, 8 predicted proteins | sample MGYA00580526_ERZ773224 | MGnify/ENA primary metagenome ERZ773224 (study PRJEB29015, sample SAMEA2737743) | human gut metagenome | biome: human gut; feature: human-associated habitat; material: faeces | place: China | collected 2012 ... | reverse complement strand
GGACGGAAAGGAGTATCTCTTTGAAGGAGTGATAAAAGGCGAAATAATCAAAGAAAAACGCGGTAATTCCGGATTTGGCTACGATCCTATATTTAAGCCTGAAGGTTACGACCGGACTTTTGCCGAATTGGGAAATGATATAAAAAACCAAATCAGCCATCGTGCACTGGCTGTACAGAAACTTTGTGAGTTTCTGCAAAGCTAATTATACATACCCATTTAAAATATAAAACACAATGAAGAAAATTACTTTATTTACTTTACTTACGTTACTGTTATGTACTTCATGTGTAACAAAAAAGAAGTTCATGCAGGCAGAAATGGCAGCTACTATAAGCAAAGATAGTTTGCAAAGATTATTGACCGACTGCCGCAATACAAACGCGCAAATGTCGGCACAAATCAAGAACCTTTTGCGTGATACGACCAAAATGGGAAACAGTATCCGTCAGTATCAAAGCATGCTGAACGTCAACATGACTGAACAGGAAAAACTAAATGCCCTGTTGAGCCAGAAGAAAAACGAGCTTAACGAAAGAGAACGTACCATCAATGAGTTGCAGGATATGATTAAAGCGCAGAACGATAAGGTACAGAATCTTTTGAGCAATGTAAAAGATGCCTTACTTGGTTTCAGTACCGACGAACTGACCGTCCGCGAAAAAGACGGAAAAGTATATGTAGCGATGTCCGACAAATTATTATTCCAGTCAGGAAGTGCCCGCCTGGATAAACGCGGTGAGGAAGCTCTTGGTAAACTAGCCGAGGTTTTGAACAAACAGACGGATATTGACGTATTCATCGAAGGACATACGGATAACAAACCGATCAACACGGTACAGTTTAAAGACAACTGGGATTTGAGTGTCATCCGTGCTACCTCTGTTGTCCGCATCCTGATTAAGAACTATCATGTGAATCCGTTACAGATACAGCCTAGCGGACGTGGTGAATATATGCCTGTCGATGATAATGAAACAGCGGAAGGCAGAAGTAAGAACCGCCGTACGGAGATTATCATGGCTCCGAAACTGGATAAGTTGTTCCAGATGTTGCAGAATTCAGAAGAATCCAAGTAACAAAAATATCTATTTAATACTAAGGGCATCTCATTTTTCATACTGAGATGCCCTTATTTTATTTGCATCATATTCAAATAATTAATTCAATATTTATTCGCATTTTTCTTGTTTATTTTACATATTATTAATACATTGCAAAATCTTTATAAACAAACATATATCTATTATGAAAAACAAACTAAATGTATGGGCTAATTTGTGTAAGACAGGATTGGCTATTATGGCAGTATCTGCTTTTGTATCTTGTGGGAATAATAAAGAATTTACAAGTGGGCGTGCCGAAGACGCTATTGAAGATCTTCCAATGTTTCAAGACAGCGCCAATGTAACGACACTTAAAGTTGGCTACTATGAAGAAAACGATGCGGCTATGCGTTATAAACTACGCCAGCTGGCTGCAAATGAAATGTTAACTTACAGTGCCGAACAAATTAATGAATATATTCCGGCAAGTTACTGGAATCGTGCGAAAACCAAAGAACATGTATTCATCACTGTATCTCTTACCGAAAAAGGTAAAAAATACATCGTCAATGAACCTATCAAAGATAAAGAAAGCAAAGAACTGGAAAATAAAAACATTGATACCGGTATGGGATTAGAGCGTCTGGCTACGGTAATGCAGGATGTGGATTCGATTTTTGATGTCGATACCATCAAAGCAATCCGTGATAAGATTTGTGAGTTTGCTGGTGTATCTTATGGAGAGGAATACAAGACAGATGTTTCCATTCGTGTTATTACCGACCATATTCGTTCTGTAACCTTTATGGTTTCTGATGGTATTACGCCATCTAATGAGGGACGCGGCTATGTGCTTCGAAGACTTCTCCGCCGTGCCGCACGTCATGGAAGACTGCTTGGTATTCAGGGCGAGTTTCTTGCTAAATTAAGCGAGACAGTGATGGCAGAGTCTCACACAGGATATCCGGAATTGTTAGACCGTAAAGATTATATTATTAAGTTAATTACCGTGGAAGAACAGAACTTTAATAAGACCATCGATCAGGGACTCGCTATTTTGAATACGATGATGGAAGATTTGCAAAAGAGCGGTGAAAAAGTTCTTTCCGGTGAAAATACATTTAAGCTGTATGATACTTATGGTTTCCCAATTGATTTGACGATTGAGATTTTAGAGGAAAAAGGATTTTCTGTTGATGAAGATGGGTTCAAGAAAGCGATGGAGAACCAGCGTCAGACAGCACGTGATGCCAGAGAGACAACCAATTACATGGGAAAAGATGTTACGATTTATCAGTCCATTGATGCTTCTGTCGAAAGTAAATTTGTCGGCTATGATCGTTTGACACATGAGTCGAAGGTTACAGTTTTGACAACCCAAGATGCCATTGTTGATGAGCTGAAAGAAGGCGAAGAGGGAACGATTCTTGTAGAAGAGACCCCGATGTATGCAACGATGGGTGGTCAGGTAGCAGATGCCGGTGTGATTGAAGGAGCAGATGGTACATTTGTTGTTGAAGATGTCATCAAACTTCAGGGAACGAAGATTGGACATGTTGGACGTGTGACAAAAGGTGTTATCAAAAAAGGTGAAACCGTAAAACTTACGGTGGATGAAGAACAGAGAAATCTGACAGCAAACAACCACAGTGCGACCCATTTGATGCAGCAGGCATTGCGTGAGGTGCTTGGCAGCCATGTAGAGCAGAAAGGTTCGTTAGTGGACAAGGATAAACTTCGTTTTGATTTTACACATTTCTCGCCAATGACGGAAGAGGAAATTGCAAAAGTAGAGGAAATTGTAAATCGTGAAATTGCGGCAGGACTTGATGTTGTGACAAATGAAATGTCGATAGAAGATGCGAAGAAGACCGGTGCGATGGCTCTGTTTGGTGAAAAATACGGCGAGGTTGTCCGCGTTGTTCAGATGGGAACATTTAGTTCTGAACTTTGTGGTGGTACTCATGTAAGTAACACCAGAAATATTTCTGCTTTCAAGATTATTTCAGAAAGCGGTGTTGCAGCAGGTGTACGTCGAATTGAAGCACTGACAGGAAAAGCTCTTTTTGAGTATTACAATACGATGGAGAGTGAACTGCAAAAGGCAGCAAAACTTTTGAAAGCAGTGCCGTTAGAGGTAAGTGCAAAAATAGTTTCATTGCAGGATGAAGTAAAACAACTTCAGAAAGAAAATGATAAATTAAAAGCAAAACTTGCGAAAGAAGCCGCAGGAGACTTGTTGTCCGAGGCCAAAGAAGTAGATGGAATCTATATTCTGACAAAGCAGCTTACAGATGTTGATATGAACGGCATGCGTGACTTGGGCGATGAGGCAAAACAGAAGCTTGGTGAGGCATTTATTGTATTTGCAAGCCAGGTTGGGGAAAAAGTGAATTTAATTGCCATGGCAACTGATGGAGCGATCAAAAAGGGCGCCCACGCCGGCAATTTGATTAAAGAAGTTGCATCCATTGTAGGCGGCGGCGGTGGCGGCCGTCCGAACATGGCGCAGGCTGGTGGAAAGTTACCGGAAAAGATTCCGGAAGCACTTGCGTGTGCAAAAACTGTAATGGAAAAACAGATTATTAAATAATATGGAGGAATTGAGCATGGAAAAGGCAAGCAGAAAAAAGGTAGGTTTCTTTAACAAAATCGGTTTTAAAATGGTACTAATTATTGCTTTGGCAGGAGCAGTAATTTCAGCTGTTACAATGTTAATGATTGTTCCACGCAGCACCAAACAGATTGAAATTTTGACAAAGAATGAGATGACAAATTTGGCACAAGCGTATTCAACAGATTTAAATGACAAGTTGATGGAAAAACGTGTCTTATCTTATGATGGTTATGCTAATATTTTAAGAAATGTTAAAATTTCCGGGTTAGATACTTCTTATGCGTATCTGGTTGATAAAGAAGGCATTATGCGTTTTCACCCAACGGAATCAAAGGTTGGTAAGTCAGTAGAAAATGCTGTTGTAAAAGACGCAGTAAGCCGCATGAAAAAGGGGGAGAAAGTCACAAACGATTTTGTGGTGTATGAATTTAAGGGCGAAACGAAATATGCTGCATATCATGTACTTAATGACAAAAGTATTTTGGTTATCACAGCAGACAAGGGAGATGTGATGTCAGTTGCAAATTCCATGTGGGTACGTGGAATTTCAGTTGCTGGCATTGGAATTATCTTAAGTGTTTTAGTTGGTTTATTTGCAGTTGTTTTGATTGTTCGTCCGCTGGTAAGGCTTACGGATGTTATTGATGAGACGGCTAGACTGGATTTTACAAATGATGATAAAGTGAAGAAGATTGCACTTCGCCGTGATGAAGTTGGTTTGATGGGTAAATCCGTGGCTGATATGAGAGAAAGTCTTCGACAGAGTATTGTGAATTTGAAGGATTCCAGTCAGAAGATTTGCGAAGAAGTAAGTAAAGTAAATGATGTCAGTGAACAGATTCGTGAGCAGTGTATGGATAACTCTGCAACTACGGAGCAGTTAGCAGCCGGCATGCAGGAAACTTCTGCAACGACGGGAACAATTACACAGAACATCGGAGACATGCGACAAGGTGCATCCGATATCGCAAAGCTTTCCAAAGATGGTGTGAGACTTTCCGATGAGATTTCGGAGAGAGCAACCGCACTTGGTGAGTCTGCAAATTCAGCGATGGATCGTGCCGGTTCTATGTACGATACAATTAAGACACAGGTAGAAAAAGCAGTAAGCGCTGCTGATTGTGTAAAACAGATTAATGAGATGACGGAGTCCATTATGCAGATTTCTTCTCAGACAAGCCTTTTGGCATTGAATGCGTCTATTGAAGCTGCTCGTGCCGGTGAGGCAGGAAAAGGATTTGCTGTCGTTGCTTCGGAAATCAGTAAACTTGCGAACGAAACATCGGATTCGGTAACAAGTATTAATGAGATTGTACTTGAAGTAAACTCTTCTGTGGATGAAATGGTTCAGAGTATGGAGGGAACAACGAAGTTCTTAGACGAAGTGGTATTAAAAGATTATGACCAGTTCAGAGCTATCAGCAACCAGTATAATAATGATGCAGATGTTGTAAAGACAAGCATGGAAAATGTAGAGCATGCTATTCTTTCACTTACCGATTCGATTGGTGTGATTGCTGACGCAATTACCGGTATTAACACAACGATTGACGAAGCAACCGTTGGTGTGACAGATATTGCAGAAAAGACCGGAAGTGTCGTAACTGAGGCAGCACAGAATGCAGAACTTGTTGATACCTGTATGGATTCTGTAGAGCAGCTTGAGAAGATTGCTGATAAGTTTACTTTGTAAAATAACAAAAAGCGGTTAGTCATTAACTAAATAAAACAACAAAAAAGAGGGTTCCTTTGTGAGAGACGGGATAACGCTTTGCGTTATAGTCTCCACAAAGGAACCCTCTTTTTTGTTGTTTTATGCTTAGTTCGTATGAAACAGCTTTTGTTTGTTTACAGAGTAAACTTGCCATTATGCGATAACCTCAAGTAACTAAGTGATTCTGTTTGTAAGAATGTATTCGATGCTAATCTATTTGGTTTCCGGTAATTAAAAAAGAAAAGATTTGCGATGAGTGGGTACAAACACGTGGGTATCAGGCGTGCGTGTTTTGCACGCCGATACCCTTACGCGTTTGTTTAACGGGAGTGCCCACGAATCACAAACTTTTCTTTTTAATTACGGCCCCCAAAAAGATTAATCATCGATTACTTCTACGCCATATATGCATCTTCTCAGCTTCTTTAATCAATTCATCACGGAAATCCGGATGAGCGATGCCGATTAATGCTTCAGCTCTCTGCCAGCCGGAGAGTCCTTTTAAGTTTACCATACCGTATTCGGTTACGACATACATTGTGTTTGCACGGGTATCGGTAACGATGGAACCGTTTGCTAAAGTTGGGCGGATACGGGACTGTACTTCGCCCTGCTTATTTTTAAAGGTAGAAGAGAGACAGATAAAGCTCTTTCCGCCTTTTGATTTATAAGCACCTAATACGAAATCAAGCTGGCCACCTGCTCCACTGATATTTTTTATGCCGGCGGATTCAGCATTAACCTGTCCAAACAAATCAATGTCAACAGCATTGTTAATTGAAATGAAGTTATCATGTGCGGAAATGACATCAATTTCATTGGCATAATCAACAGGAACACTCATGCATTCAGGATTGTTATCCAAATAGTCATACAATTTCTTTGTGCCGGCAGCAAAAGCGTATACCTGACGGCCTTTGTTTAAGTTTTTCTTAGAACCATTGATTTTTCCGGCTTTTGCAATGTCAACAAAAGCATCGACATACATTTCGGTGTGAACACCAAGATCTTTTAAATCGGATTCAGCAATCAGTGAGCCGACAGCGTTTGGCATACCGCCGATTCCAAGCTGAAGGCAGGCACCGTCTGGAATCTGAGCAACGATCTGTCTTGCTACTGCGTGGTCAACTTCTGTTGCAGCAGCACCGCCGCCCATTTCTGCGATTGGTGAGTTTGAGCCTTCAATAATCATATCTACTTTAGAAATATGAATTCCATTTTCAAATCCGCCAAGACAGCGTGGCATGTTTTGATTTACCTCAACAATAATGGTTTTCGCACGCTCGCAGGCAGCTCCCAAATGGGAAGCACTTGGTCCAAAGTTAAAGTATCCGTGTTCATCCATCGGTGCTACCTGCATAACAGCAATATCTACAGGATTTTCCAAATCACGGTAATAACGTGGCAGTTCCGAATAGCGGATTGGAGAGTAGAAAGAAAATCCTTTCGCAACAGCTTTTCGTTCGATTCCGCTCATGTGCCAGGAGTTCCATGTCATGTGTGCAGCCGGATCTTCAATTTTGAAAATCTCCGGTTCCCACATCAGGATACCGCCACGGAAGTTCACATCGTGAAGCTCCGGCAGACGTTTGGCAAGTTCTTTGTCGAAATCCACAGGTGTTGTCACGGTCCAGCCGTAATCCACCCAGTTTCCTGACTTTACCACTTCGGCTGCCTCTTTGGCAGTCACAAGTTTACTCTTATATAATTCGTTCATATCTGGTAAAACCTCCATTCTGGTAACTATATTTGCAATATGTTTATTTTAGCATTATCGCATGGTGCGGTCAAGTAGCCAGTCGGTTCACAAAATGTTCATGGAAAAAGTTTGTTAAATTGTTGACAATATCGTTTTCGTTTGTTATTATGAGTAAGGATTGAATCATAAAAAGTGGTAAATTGTAGTTTGATTTACAGATAGGAAAAAGATATGATAAAAGCAATATATCCGGGTAGTTTTGATCCCGTTACATATGGGCACTTAGATGTTATTAAGAGAGCATCCAAAGTAGTGGATGAATTGATTATAGGAGTGCTTGTGAATCAGGAAAAAACGCCTTTATTTACAAGGGAAGAGCGTGTAGAACTGTTAAAGCAGACCACGAAAGAATTTCCAAATGTGAGGGTTTTAACATTTACCGGATTGACAATTGATTTTGCCAAACAAAATGATGCAAAGCTGATTATCCGCGGTCTCCGTGCCGTGACGGATTTTGAATCCGAGATGCAGATTGCACAGACTAATCACAGCATTGAGCCGGAGATTGATACGATGTTTTTTACTACGAGTCTTGAGTATGCTTTCCTAAGTTCCACCATTGCGAAAGAAGTTGCTTTTTATGGCTCGGATGTATCGAAACTGGTGCCGGAAGTTGTTCAGAAGGCATTCAGAGAAAAGTATGATCAGAAACTGCGAAAGCAGTGATGATAAATTAAGTAGTATTAGTAAAAAATTTATAAGGAGGATATATTCATGTCTAAGAAAGTTGTATTAGCAGGTGCTTGCCGTACGGCAATTGGTAAAATGGGTGGTGCATTAAGCACAACTCCAGCACCAAAATTAGGTTCTATCGTTATTGAGGAGGCTCTTAAGAGAGCAGGCGTGCCAAAGGATGCCGTTGACCATGTTTACATGGGATGTGTAATCCAGGCAGGTCTTGGTCAGAACGTAGCTCGTCAGGCATCCATCGGTGCTGGTCTTCCAATCGAGACAACAGCAGTTACTGTAAACGTTGTTTGTGGTTCAGGTTTGAACTGTGTAAATATGGCAGCTCAGATGATTCAGACAGGAGATGCTGATATTGTTGTTGCCGGTGGTATGGAGAACATGTCCATGGCTCCTTACGCAGCTATGAATGCTCGTTTTGGTTACCGTATGAACAATGGTAAATTTGTGGATACCATGGTAAACGATGCATTGTGGGATGCTTTCAATCAGTATCACATGATGATTACTGCTGAGAACGTAGCAGAGCAGTACGGAATTACTCGCGAAGAGTTGGATGAGTTTTCTGCAAACAGCCAGCAGAAATGTGAAGCTGCTATTGCTGCAGGTAAATTCAAAGATGAGATTGTTCCTGTTGAAATCAAGTCTAAAAAGAAAACAATCGTATTTGATACCGATGAGGGACCACGTCCTGGTACAACAGCTGAGAGCCTTAGCGGTCTTAGATGCTGCTCCGGTAAAGAAGGTGGCGTGGTAACAGCTGGTAACGCTTCCGGTATTAATGATGGTGCAGCTGCTATCGTAGTAATGAGCGAAGAAAAAGCGAAAGAGCTTGGTGTAACACCAATGGCAACATTTGTAGCCGGTGCTCTTGGCGGTGTGGATCCTAAAATCATGGGTGTTGGACCAGTTGCTTCTACAAAGAAGGTTCTTGCTAAAACAGGCATGAGCATTGATGACTTTGATTTGATTGAGGCAAACGAGGCATTTGCAGCACAGTCTGTAGCAGTAGGCCGTGACCTTGGATTTGACCTTAGCAAATTGAATGTAAACGGTGGTGCAATTGCACTTGGACATCCGGTTGGAGCAAGTGGATGCCGTATCCTTGTTACATTGCTTCATGAGATGCAGAAACGCGATGCAAAGAAAGGTCTTGCAACACTTTGTATCGGTGGTGGAATGGGATGTTCCACAATTGTTGAGAGAGACTAATTTTACTTTTGGGACGAGCCGGTATTCTATCGGTTCGTTCCTGTGATGTAAAAAAGAAATTTTAAATGGAGGATACTTTCAATGGAATTTGTAACATATGAAGTAGAAGGTGCAGTTGGTATTATTACCATCAACCGCCCAAAAGCATTGAATGCATTAAACAGTGCTGTTTTGGATGAACTGAATCAGACTCTGGATGCAGTTGACCAGAATGAAATCCGCTGCCTGATTTTGACAGGTGCCGGAGAGAAATCTTTTGTTGCCGGTGCAGACATCGGAGAGATGAGCACATTGACAAAAGCGGAAGGCGAAGCCTTTGGTAAAAAAGGAAACGATGTATTCCGTAAGTTAGAGACATTCCCGATTCCTGTAATTGCTGCAGTAAACGGATTTGCTCTTGGTGGTGGATGCGAGATTTCCATGAGCTGTGATATCCGTATCTGCTCTGACAATGCCGTATTTGGCCAGCCGGAAGCAGGTCTTGGTATTACTCCTGGATTTGGCGGTACACAGAGACTTGCTCGTTTAGTAAGCCCTGGTATGGCAAAACAGATGATTTATACAGCAAGAAATATTAAAGCAGACGAAGCTTACCGCATTGGTCTTGTAAATGCTGTATATCCACAGGAAGAACTGATGGATGCAGCAAAGAAGATGGCATCCGGTATTGCTAAGAATGCACCGATTGCTGTCCGCAACTGCAAAAAGGCAATTAACGAAGGTCTTCAGGTAAATATGGATGAGGCAATTGTAATCGAAGAGAAATTGTTCGGTGACTGCTTCGAGACAGAAGACCAGAAAGCCGGAATGGGTAACTTCTTAGAGAAAGATAAAGAGAAAAAATTAAAAGTGGTACCATTCAAAAACTGTTAATTCGTGACGACATCCCGTCTGGGATTTGAATCAAATACAATGGAGGTAAATACAATGAAAGTTGGTATTATTGGAGCTGGAACAATGGGTTCCGGAATTGCGCAGGCATTTGCGCAGACAGAAGGTTATGAAGTTTATTTGTGTGACATCAATGAAGAGTTTGCTGCAAACGGTAAAAACAAGATTGCAAAAGGTCTTCAGAGACTGGTTACAAAAGGAAAGAAAACACAGGAAGATGTTGATGCAATCTTAGCTAAGATTACAACTGGCGTAAAAGACATTTGTACTGATTGTGATTTGATTGTTGAGGCAGCTTTGGAAGTTATGGATGTTAAAAAACAGACATTCAAAGAATTGCAGGATATCGTAAAGAAAGAAGACTGCATTTTTGCTACGAATACTTCTTCTTTGTCAATTACAGAAATCGGTGCAGGTATTTCTCATCCGGTTATCGGAATGCACTTTTTCAACCCGGCTCCTGTTATGAAGCTTGTTGAAGTTATCCGTGGCGAGAACACAACAGACGAAGTAAACGATAAAGTAGTTGCTATTGCAAAAGAAATTGGTAAAACACCGGTTGAGGTAAAAGAAGCTGCCGGATTTGTTGTAAACCGTATCTTGATTCCTATGATTAACGAAGCAGTTGGCATCCTTGCTGATGGTGTTGCTTCTGCTGAGGGTATCGATGCTGCTATGCAGCTTGGTGCAAACCACCCAATGGGACCTCTTGCACTTGGTGATTTGGTTGGTCTTGATATCTGTCTTGCTATTATGGAAGTTCTTCAGGCAGAGACTGGTGACCCGAAATACCGTCCACATCCATTGCTTCGTAAAATGGTACGTGCCGGCAAACTCGGACGTAAAACTGGTGTTGGATTCTTTGATTATTCCAAATAATATTATAGAAAGGAGTTCATGTTATCATGGATTTTAAATTAGACAAACAGCATGAAATGGCGAGACAGTTGTTCAAAGATTTTGCTGAGAACGAAGTAAAGCCACTTGCGCAGGAAACCGATGAAACAGAAGTATTCCCTCGTGAGACTGTTGACAAAATGATGAAACTTGGTTTCATGGGAATTGCGATTCCTAAAGAGTACGGCGGACAGGGCTGTGACCCATTGATGTACACAATGTGCGTTGAGGAGTTAGCTAAAGTTTGTGGTACAACAAGCGTTATTGTATCCGCTCATTCTTCTCTTGGTGCTGACCCAATTATGATGTACGGTACAGAAGAGCAGAAAAAGAAATATCTTGTACCACTTGCAAGTGGTGAGAAATTAGGCGCTTTCGGTTTGACTGAGCCGGGTGCAGGTACGGATGCACAGGGACAGCAGACAAAGGCTGTTTTAGATGGTGACGAATGGGTACTCAATGGTTCTAAATGCTTCATCACAAATGGTAAAGAAGCAGATATTTATATTATCATTGCTGTAACCGGTATCATCGAAAAACGTGGTAGAAAAGTAAAAGAAATTTCTGCTTTCATCGTTGAGAAAGATACTCCTGGATTTACTTTTGGTACAAAGGAGAAGAAGATGGGTATCCGTGGTTCATCCACATACGAGTTAATCTTCGAGGACTGCCGTATTCCAAAAGAAAATCTTCTTGGTGCACAGGGCAAAGGTTTCGGAATTGCCATGCATACACTGGATGGTGGACGTATTGGTATCGCTGCTCAGGCACTTGGTCTGGCAGAAGGTGCTTTGCAGGCAACAATCGATTATGTAAAAGAAAGAAAACAGTTCGGTCGTTCGATTGCACAGTTCCAGAATACACAGTTCCAGCTTGCTGATATGGCAACAAAAGTGGAAGCTGCTAAGATGCTTGTGTATCGTGCAGCAATGGCAAAAGCTACGCAGAAAGTTTACAGCGTAGAAGCTGCTATGGCAAAATTGTACGCAGCAGAAGTTGCTATGGAAGTAACAACAAAAGCAGTTCAGTTACACGGTGGTTATGGCTACATCAGAGAATATGACGTTGAGCGTATGATGCGTGATGCAAAAATCACAGAAATCTACGAAGGAACTTCAGAAGTTCAGCGTATGGTTATCTCTGGCAGCTTATTGAAATAGGAGGTGCTCTCGTGAAAATAGTAGTATGTATTAAACAGGTGCCGGATACTAAGGGCGGTGTTGTATTTAACCCGGACGGTACATTGAATAGAGGTGCGATGCTTACCATCATGAACCCGGATGATAAAGCCGGTTTGGAAGCAGCACTGAGAATTAAAGAAGAAACAGGTGCAGAAGTTACTGTTCTTACCATGGGACTTCCAAAAGCAGAAGAAGTTCTTCGTGAGGCAATGGCAATGGGTGCTGACAATGGTATCCTTGTAACAGACCGTGTACTCGGTGGTGCTGATACTTGGGCTACTTCTACAACAATTGCCGGTGCGCTTCGTAACATTGATTACGATTTGATTATCACAGGTCGTCAGGCTATCGATGGTGATACTGCACAGGTTGGTCCACAGATTTCCGAGCACTTGGATATTCCGGTTATCTCTTATGCACAGAATATCAAAGTGGAAGGTGACAGCGTAATCGTTGAGCGTCAGTATGAGGACCGTTACCATGTAGTAAAGGCTAAAATGCCTTGCCTGATCACTGCTCTTTCTGAGTTGAATGAGCCACGTTATATGACTCCGGGCGGAATCATGGACGCATTTGACAAAGAGATTACCGTTTGGGGACGTGCAGACCTTAAGGATGTAGATGATTCTAACCTTGGTTTGAAAGGATC
>ERZ773224.3810-NODE-3810-length-12660-cov-4.279889_pt1 | contig 12660 bp, 9 predicted proteins | sample MGYA00580526_ERZ773224 | MGnify/ENA primary metagenome ERZ773224 (study PRJEB29015, sample SAMEA2737743) | human gut metagenome | biome: human gut; feature: human-associated habitat; material: faeces | place: China | collected 2012 ... | reverse complement strand
TAGCGAAAAGGTTCAGACTTTCTTAAATGATAATTCAGTAGAACAGTAAAAATATAAACAAAAGAACGTTTGTTTTTGGGAAATCTTTGTGATTTTATCAGAGATTTCCCAAAATGTTTGTTATGGCGTTAAAGAACGGAGAGAGAAAAATGAATCAGTTTGTGCCAAAGCTGTTTGACTGTATGAAGAGTTATACAAAAGAGCAGTTTGTAAAAGATGTTATTTCGGGAATTATTGTCGCTATTATAGCCCTTCCACTATCAATAGCCCTTGCCCTTGCATCGGGAGTGGGACCGGAGCAAGGCATATATACAGCGATATTTGCTGGATTTGTTATTTCGTTTTTAGGTGGAAGCAATGTGCAGATTGCCGGTCCAACAGCTGCATTTGCAACGATTGTTGCAGGAATTGTTGCAAGAAACGGAATGTCAGGTCTTGCAGCTGCAACGATTATGGCAGGCATACTTCTTATTATCATGGGCTTTTTAAAGCTTGGCAATCTGATAAGATTTATTCCTTATACAATTACAACAGGATTTACGTTTGGTATTGCTGTGACTATTTTAGTAGGCCAGATAAAGGACTTTCTGGGGCTTACATTTACTAATTCACCTATAGATACAGTTGATAAGGTAAAAGAATGTATAAACTGTATTGGAACTTTTAATTATCAGGCACTTATAGTCGGTGTTGTTGCACTTGCTATTTTAATTATATTTCCTAAGATTACAGAAAAAATTCCACCATCACTTATTGCAGTAATTGTGACAATTGTGATGGTTAAGATGTTAAAAATGGATGTAAAGACAATCGGTGATTTGTATACAATATCCAATAAACTTCCGTCTGTCAGCCTTCCATCAATTAATTTTACTATGATAAGGGAACTTTTCCCTGATGCACTTACAATTGCAGTGCTTGCTGGTATCGAATCACTCTTATCATGTGTTGTTGCAGATGGTATGGTTGGAAGCAGACATAAGCCTAATATGGAGCTTGTTGCACAGGGAGCCGGTAATGTTGTATCGGCACTTTTCGGAGGTATACCGGCAACGGGTGCCATTGCAAGAACAGCGGCAAATATCAAGAGTGGCGGACGAACTCCGGTTGCAGGTATGGTACATTCAGTCACGCTTTTACTTATACTTGTTGTTCTTATGCCATATGCGGCATGGATTCCAATGCCTGCAATTGCGGCGATTCTTTTTATGGTTGCATATAACATGAGCGGCTGGAGAGAATTTGTTTCACTTTGCAAGACATCTCCAAAGAGTGATATTCTTGTTCTTTTGACTACATTTGTCCTTACAGTGGTATTTGACCTTGTAGTTGCTATTGAGGTCGGTGTTGTTATGGCAGCACTTCTTTTCCTTATGAGAATGTCTAACGTAACGGAAGTTAAGAGTTGGAAGTATCTTGGAGAGGATATTAACGAGCACGATGACCCTGACAGCATAAGACTTAAAGTTGTTCCAAAGAATACGGTTGTGTATGAGATAATCGGACCAATGTTTTTTGCGGCAGCAGACAAATTTATGGAGATTTCGTTAGAACCCGGCGTAAAAGTTCTTATAATAAGAATGCGAGGCGTTCCGGCAATGGATGTTACAGCACTTAAATCATTGCAGAAGATACAGGCTGCATGTAAGAAGCGTAATATAACACTTCTTTTATCACATGTTCAGGAGCAGCCAAGACTTATGATGGAAAAGGCTGGATTTGCAGATGCTGTCGGACATGAGAATTTCTGTGCGAATATAGATGCGGCATTAGAGAGAGCAGCATCTCTGTAGGATAGCAGGAATAAAGAGAATATAACAATCTGATAAAATATTTGATAAAAATAACAGAGCGGCACTGGTTTGTAGTCAGTGCCGCTTTGTTTATGTTAATGATGTTTGTTGATAATGAACGGAAATATCAGAAGCTGTGACCGCCGCCACCACCGCCGCCGCCTGACGAACCGCCGCCGCCGGAAGATGAACTGCCCACTCCGCCTGATGAACCTCCGCTGCTGGAACTTGGTGGAGAATACACTCTTGTCTGGTTTATAAATTGAAATTGTGTATCATTAAAAGCCTGATGAACGAAAGCACCGCTGATAAGCTGCTTTGATTTTGGCTTTTTCTGCTTTGTGAGTAATCGTACAATCCCATAATTGGCAAACAAAGCAATTATAAGAGCCAGTAAAATATTACTTGTGTATTTCATCGGCTGGCGTATTTTTGAACCTTTCAAAAGAGCCAATTCCTGCTCAAATGCCTTACTTGCACAATTATAATATTCTTTTTTACTTGCGTAAGTGTAAATATTATCTGTTATTGTATCAGCGTAACTTTCTGTTATGGTTTTATAAATTGCACCATTGCTGTGAATCCATATTTTTCTTTTTGCCATATCTATAAGAAAGACAGTTCCGCTGTTTTTCTGGAATATTTGTGCATAGTATGCATATGCGTAATCGCCCGTTGTGCTGTACGAATTAGTCAAAATACTCTTAAAGGCGGCATTTCCGTACTGTGTTATATCTTTCATCAAATCCGCAAGCTGCGTTTTTTCATAATCGGTCAGCAGTGCGGCATCATCCTCAATACGTACAACATATCCGGTCTCTGGATTTGTATAATAAATATTTCCTGAGACAGAAGAATTATTGCTTTTATTATCGGCAGAAGTTGTTGCTTCAGTATTAGGGTTGTTATCTGCTGCAGACGCATTTAAAGAGAATAAAAATACTGAAAATAGCATGGTTAAGCAGAAAATACATATATATATAACTTTGAAAAATCTGCTGTAAAGACTGCTGTTTTTAATCTGCATCATCATCACCTCCTTTATAATTGTCGAATTCAGGAAGTTTTCTTGTTGCAAGCATATTGTAATAATTAATAAGACTTATAAGTGAGAACACAACAGCAATCATGGCACCGATACATCCGCCATAATAGAAAAGGTCTGATACAGGCTTTAATATCGAAATAACTGCTGCAATTATAATAGCTGCAAGTGACGGCAGTGAACCGGGTATAACAAATTTATTTTTCAGTGTCTTCAGAGTCTTTTCATGTGTACAGACAAGTACAATGCCAATAATAATCATTGCAATCCAGAATATTGGTCCGAAATTAAAAAGCAAAAGGCTGCTCATAAGAGCGGCAGTCATTGACATTACATTAAAAGTAATAAAAACAATAAAAAATGCAGTAAACATGCTGAAAAATTTTGAATTATTAACTTTTTTAAAGGAGCGTTTCCGTTTATTTTTTACAGGCTGCTTATTGTCAAAGTTATCATTGCATATAGCATATTTTCCGATGTCATCAAGCCCTTCGTCACGCTTTTTGATTTCCTTTAATTCTATTCCGTAAAGAATCATGGAAATAAGTGCTATAAACGCAACAAGCGTTAATGTTGTAGTTGGGCGGAATGTAAAAAATATGTTCAAAAACAAAAATATAGGAATTGTAAGCAAAAGCGAACCGGTAATAAATTTTCCTATAGATACAGGTAAGTCTGCGGCAATTTTTCCGGTCTGACCATTTATTGTAGCATATGCAACTCGGTCTTTTTTTCTATATGACAAAAACCATACAGGAAACATTGCACAGTCGGTTTCATCAATGTGAGAATCAAGGTGAATGGCTATCTGGCTGTCAGAGTCTTCAAGATTATATCTGTGGGCTTCCTTTGAATCTGGAATTACAGAGTTTTTTATGTAATCAACAGATGCGTCTTCCGCTATTGATTTTGCATCATATTCATAGGTGGTCTTAGTTGTTTCACCCGCCACTGTCGTGGTGTCCAGAACCAGATTTCCATGACCGTCATATTCATGTTTTTTGCATCAAAAGGAGCGATAGCCTGGCTTAAAGTGTCATCAAATGAAGATGAGGCATCAAATGACAGACCTTTATAAGATGAATTGTTATATCCGGAAAGCTCATAGTGGTCTGTATAAATATAGTCACCTTTGCGGTGGCTTCTTGAAAAACGGAATCCGCTCATGCCTTTCTGGGTTACATGATATACCCAGTAAGGCATATAAATTCCCCTGAAACCATCTATAAATTCCGGGTCTTTTAATTCTTTAGGTGCAAATATAGCATTTTTAACTCTTTTCTTGTAGGCTTCTTTACAATCCTGCTTAGTCATTTTGAACGGAATGATATATCCCGGACGTTTTTCTTTCGTAAGTCTGCCAGAAAGAATAGTTGATGCACCACAGTAAGAGCAAAAATTAGCAGCGGTATTTTCTGTACTTAAAATCCTGCCGCCGCATTGTGGACATGTAAACTCTGTCACATCAAAATATGTGTTTTCCTCTGCGTCAGTTTCCTTGGAAATATCATATGGGTCGAAGTATGAATTACAGTTTGCACAAGCCATTTTTTGTGAAGCGATATCAAACTTGATATTACCGCCACAGTTGGGACATTGATACATTATCTAATTCCTTTCTTTTAAATAAAAATTTAATATAAAATTTACTGAATATTTACAATAACATGATAGCAGATTTCACATAACCAATACAATATTTTATTTTTCATATGATACAAGAATTCCGTGTTTTTCGGCATAATAGCTGCATAGACCACCTGTAGGAATTATTTTGATATTTACAGTCGGGAACTGCTGGCGGAGCTGTCCGGCAACATAATCTGCAGATTCGTTATTAAAACAGTGGCTTATTACTACTTTACCGCCGTTATAGCCATCATTTAACATGCTTTTAATAAGACGGTCATAGATATTGTTGCGTCCGCGGCATTTGTGGACAATGTCAATTGTGCCTTCTTTTGAGGCACCAGCCAGCAGCTTAATGCCAAGTTTGCCGATGATATTACCTATAATTTTATTAACTCTTCCGTTTTTTACAAGGTTTTCAATTGATTCAAGGACGAATAAAAGTCCTATATGTTTGTGGTATTCTGTGATTCGTGTGCATATTTCTTCATATGAAAGATTTTCATCAATATATTCAGCGAGTTTTAAAGCGAGTATTGCAAGCCCTGAACCAGCCATCTTGCTGTCTATCGCAAAAATCTTTTTATCAGGATGGTCTTCCAGATACATATCTTTGGCAGATATCAGACTTTGCCAGCTGCCTGAAAGTTTTGAAGAAATTGTTATTGCAAATATAATATCAGCCTGTTCAAATGCATCAATCCAGCTTTGTGGGCTTGGTGCTGCACTTCCTGTTGCTTCTGTGCTTTCCTGCATTTCGTTCATAAAATTGTCTATATCAAGATTTTCATCATCAATAAATTCCCTGTTTCCGATTCTCAAAGAGAGTGGAGCCTGAAGGTAAATTATGTTATTATGTGAAGAAGGCAGTGATTTTAAATCACAGCTTGAATCAGTAACAATTGCATATTTCATAAAAAATCTCCGTTCTGCCATTTTTGTGTAGTAACATAATTTTTACGGCATAAAAATAAGATGTGGTTTTTAAAACTATATTATATTGTATTATATAACGTGATATGATACAATTTACAAATAAAGGGAATATGTAAATAAGAGTATTGATTTAACTGTTAAATTAATGTTATTTAATCATGCGGAGGTGGAAATTTGCGTAAGATTGTCGGAGAAAAGAAAAAGACCCAAAGAAATCGTTTTACGAGAATGTGTATGGGAGACGCACTTGTAAATATTATGCAGCAGAAAGCATATGACAAGATATCAGTTTCTGATATAGTTAAAAAAGCCGGGGTGTCAAGGATGACATATTACAATTATTATGGAACGAAAGATGAACTGGTTAAAGATTATATAGAGGAAATAACATCGCTATATCTTGAGGAAGAAAAAAATAATTTAAAAGAAAAAAATAATATAATGGATTATGTGCATATACTTTTTTTAATTAAATTTTTTGACAGGTATGGTAAATTTTTTGTAACTCTTGCAGATGCAGGGATGTATTCATTTATTATTGATGCTGCCAATATTATTATGGAAAAGGAATATAAAGATAATTATAGTACAAGCGATGATGCGGATTTTCTGAAGAAAAAAACATATGAATTATATTTTTATTCAGGTGCAATGGTCAACGTTTTTTTACAGTGGCAGAAAAACGGTAAAAACATCACACCTGAAGAACTTGCCGGTATAATCACAGATTATCGTCGGATAAGCTGACTGTACCAGCGAAATGAATCTTTTGGAATCCGTCTGCCTGTTGCATAATCAATGTATACAAGCCCGAATCGTTCATTGTATCCACTGTGCCATTCAAAATTATCAGTAAATGACCAATGGAAATATCCGATTACATCGGTTCCGGCATCAAGGGCTTTTGAAAGTTCATTAATATATCTTGTAAGATAATCAATTCTGTCGGCATCATGTACTTTGCCGTCAAGGAAAATGTGGTCGTTGCAGGAAAATCCGTTTTCGGTTATTATGATTGGAAGTTTGTAACGTTCGTACATGAAAACAGGTCCCCAGCAAAGAACTTCCGGTGTTACAGGCCATTTCAATGCAGTTCTTGCAAATCCAATTCCGTGCTTTACAATTCCATCAGAGTTGACTTCGTGCCCGTTATATATGTTGAGCCCAAGAAAATCAAGTGGTGGGTTGAGTGTTTCAACATCATCCCATGAACGGTTGTATTCACATGTTTTTCCTAGTATTACTGCGTCACAAAAAATCTGGTGGCAGAACAGGAAGTCTTCTTTATTGGTTGAAAAAGTGAGCTTTTTAGCCATTTCAATATCTTCTTTGGAACCGGTCGAAGGATAGCACAGATTGCCTGTGCTTGAAAAACCGATTTTTATTTTTCTTTTTGCACATTTTCTCATGGCACGGACGGCAGCTGCATGGGCTTTTGCAAGTGAATGAAGAATTTCAAGAACTGTCTCGTCCGGCAGAGTAAGCCCGGGAGCATGCTGGCCTGTTGAATATCCCATGCGTGTTATTATCTGTGGCTCATTAATAGTGGAAAAGTATTCGACACGATCTGAAAAATGTTCACAAATCAATTCGGCATATTTTACAAAAGCATTTATTGTGCGTTCTGAAAGCCATCCTCCGTCATCTTCAAGAGTCTGAGGCAAATCCCAGTGAAAAAGTGTTATATGTGGTGTTATGCCATTTTTAAGGCAGCAGTTTACTAGATTGTCGTAGAATTGCAACCCTTTCGCATTAGGAAATTCGTCATCGCCGTCAGGAAAAATCCTTGTCCATGATATTGAAAATCTGTATGCACTTATGCCAAGTTCAGCCATAAGTTTAATGTCATCCTCATATTTGTCATAATGGTCACATGCGATGTCACCGGTTTCGTTATCGTTGATTTTTCCGGGTGTGTGGCAGAAGGTGTCCCATATAGAAACACCTTTGCCGTCGCGGTTATATGCACCCTCAATCTGATAGGCACTTGTTGCAGTGCCCCATATAAAATCTTTTGGAAAATTCATATTGTATCCTCGATTCTTTCTTGATTATATCGAAATATTTTATAAAACAGCTGTTACATCATATTTTTTGATATTTTCATCATATGGAATAATATTTCCTTCAACAGATTTTCCGTTGACGATAAGTGATTTCAGGCCTTTCTGTGAACCGGAAGAGTTGTCAATGTGGATATTATATTCGGCACCACGGAAGGTCCTCTTTACGCTGAATTCTTTCATGTAATCCGGTATGCATGGGTCTATGCACAGACCGTCAAATTCAGGCCGTATTCCAAGAATGTACTGTGAAATGTTGGTGAATGTCCATGCTGCTGTCCCTGTGAGCCAGCTGTTTTTTGCTTCTCCGAAATGAGCAGCATCAATGCCGGCTATCATCTGTGAGTATACATAACTTTCAGTCTTGTGAAGATCACTTACATCCTGAAGATATGCCGGGCAGATTTTCTTGTATACATCAAAAGCACGGTTGCCATGTCCGACAACAGTTTCGGCAATTGAAATCCAGGGGTTGTTGTGACAGAAAATTCCTGCATTTTCTTTGTAACCTTCCGGATAAGAAGTTATTTCACCAAGCTCAGGATGATAAGATGTATAAGCAGGCTGTAAAAGAACAATGCCATATTTTGTGTCAAGTTTTTCTTCGACTGAACGGAGTGCTCTGACTGCAAGACCATTATCGGTTCCTATTCCTGCCATAACACAGAAACCTTGTGGTTCAATGAAAATCTGACCTTCTTTACATTCATGGGAGCCAACTTTTTCGCCTGCGGCATCATATGCACGTAAAAACCATTCTCCGTCCCAGCCTGATTCGGTAACAGCTTTAATCATGTCATTTACATGATTGCATACAGCATCGGCTTCGTCATCAAGACCGAGATGTCTGCATATTGCTTCGTAATCCCTTCCATATTTAACATACATTCCGGCTATAAACACTGATTCTGCTACAGGTCCTTCTGATGGTCCGGTAGTCTGGAATGATTCGCCCGGAACAGTTGAAAAACAGTTGAGGTTCAGACAGTCGTTCCAGTCGGCACGCCCGATAAGCGGCAGGTTGTGAGGACCAAGATGTGTCGTTGTGAAATTAAATGAACGACGCAGATGTTCCATTAAAGGTGCCGTATTTTCTTTGTTACAGTCAAAAGGCGTCATTTCGTCGAGTATAGAATAGTCTCCTGTTTCTTTAAGGTATGCGGCAGTTCCGGCTATAAGCCAGAGAGGGTCGTCATTGAACCCGCTTCCGATATCGGAATTGCCCTGTTTTGTGAGAGGCTGGTACTGGTGATATGCACTTCCGTTTTCAAACTGGGTTGATGCAATATCAAGAATACGCTGCCTTGCAGCATCAGGAATAAGATGCACAAATCCGAGCAGATCCTGGCATGAATCGCGGAAACCCATTCCTCTGCCTGTGCCTGATTCATAATATGAAGCAGAACGTGACATATTAAAAGTTACCATGCACTGGTACTGGTTCCAGATGTTAACCATACGGCATAATTTATCATCGGAAGTTTCAAGCGTATATTTTGAAAGAAGATTGTTCCAGTGTTCTTTCAACCGGTTAAATGCATTATCAAAAGCTTCATCAGTCATATACGTGTCAATCATTGCTTTAGCACGTTGTTTGTTTATTTTTTGAGGTGCTTCCCATTTTTCATCATCAGGATTTTCTATATAACCTAACATGTAAATAAAATGACATTTTTCATTTGGTTTAAGTGTTATGTCTTTTCTGAAAGATGCAACAGGGTTCCAACCGCTTGCTTTTGAATTATGTGATGTTTTTGCAGCGACTGCATCAGGCATCTGAGGGCTTCCATACGTTCCAAGGAAACTGTCACGGTCAGTATCAAAACCGTCACAAGATGAATTCATTGCACATAAAGCGTAGTGATTGCGGCGTTCGCGGTACTCGGTCTTATGATAAATACATGAATTCGCTTTGTAAGGTTCAATCTCAACTTCTCCGGTGCTGTATGTACGCTGGAAATTGTTCATATCATCAACGGCATTCCAGAGACAGAATTCAATATATGAATAAACTGAAAATGTCTTAGATTTATCGGAAGTATTATTAAGACTTAAACGTGTAAGCTCACAGTTTGCTCCAATTGGAACAAATGATGCAACATGTGCTTCAATGCCATTTTTGCTGCCTTTGTATGTTGTATATCCAAGACCATGACGACATTCGTAGCTGTCAAGTTCAGTCTGTACAGGCTGCCATCCCGGATTCCAGATGCATCCGTTATCGTTAATATAAAAATAGTGACCGTTAGAATCAAGCGGAGCATTGTTATAGCGGTATCTTGTAAGCCTTAAAAGTTTTGCGTCTTTATAAAATGCATATCCGCCGCCTGTGTTGCTTATAAGTCTGAAAAAACTTTCACATCCAAGGTAATTAATCCATGGAAGAGGAGTTCTGGGAGTTGTTATAACATATTCTTTATCATCATCATCAAAATATCCCAAATTCATATAAACCTCGTTTCTGCATATTTTATTCATATGCAAGCTGTATTAGATATTACGAAAACGATTAAGAGACAAAAAACAGTAAAACACAGGAGAAATGAAGATAAAACCTGTATATTGTATAATATGATTGTCCTGATTAAAAAATTAAGAATATATTTTTCTGATTTGAGTATATTTTAATGAAAATGAAAAAGCAATGTTTAATGATAAAAAACAGAAAAATAGTCATATTGCACAAAAATGTATATACAAAATTTGTCATAACTATAAAAATATAAAAAACAGTTGCATTAAAATAGATGTCGTGCTATAGTGAACTTACGAAAACGATTAAGTAATAACAACAAGCACAGGTAAAGGGGTAAGATACGATGGTTTCTATGAGAGATATTGCAGAAAAATGCAGCGTGTCAGTTGCGACAGTAAGCAAGGCACTTAATAATCATAGTGACATCAGTGAAGAGACCAGAAAGAAGATACGTCAGACTGCAAGTGATATGGGTTATTATCCTAACTCAGCAGCCAGAGCATTGAAAACTAACCGTTCATATAACATTGGCGTGTTAATGAACGATAGAGCACACAGTGGTCTGACACATGAATATTTTTCAGCGGTGCTGGAGGGTGTTAAGGTCGAATCCGAAAGTCGTGGATATGATATTACATTTATCAATACCCATAACAGAAAGATGACATACTATGAACATTGCAAATATCGCAATCTTGACGGTGTTGTTATTGCCTGCGCGGATTTTGAAGAACCTGAAGTACAGGAAGTTGTCAATGGTGCTATTCCCTCAGTGACTATTGATTACATATTTAACAACTGTACTTCCGTCAGCTCAGATAATGTAAAGGGGATGAGAGAACTTGTACAGTATGTATATAAGATGGGACATCGTAAGATTGCTTATATACATGGTGAGAGTAATTCAGAAGTAACAAAAGAAAGACTTGCATCATTTTATATGACACTTGAAGAACTGGATGTAGATGTTCCGGATGAATATGTTAAGTCATCTGAATATCTGAATGCAGTTAAAGCAGAGAAGCTTACAAATGAACTTCTTAATATGACGGATGCACCAACATGTATTTTTTATCCTGATGATTTATCTTATTCGGGAGGGTTTAATGCTATAAAAAGCAGAGGCTTAAAAGTGCCGGATGATATTTCAATGGTAGGTTATGACGGCATTAAGCTTTCACAGATATTGAATCCAAAGCTTACGACAGTAGAACAGCAATCAAGAAAGATAGGAATGCTTGCTGCGAGAGAGCTTATAGCATGTATTGAGAATCCCAAGACTGCATTGGTTAAAAGAGTTGTTGTTGATGGCAGATTACTGGAAGGAGAGACAGTAAAGGACATCAGACAAAAGTAAACAGATGTGATGCAACAGGCAAAGAAACAAAGGGTTATGTATTGGTTAAATTTTAGAGGAGGTTTTATTATGATGAAAAGAAAATTAACAAGTCTGTTTCTTGCAACAGCAATGGTAATGACAACGCTTGCCGGATGCGGTAATTCCGGTGGAAAGCCAGCTGCAAAGGTAGATACAAGTGAAGCAGCACAGGGAAAGGTTCTTAATATTTATTGCTGGAATCAGGAATTTCAGGAAAGATTTGAATACTTTAAGAAATCAGGAAAATTACCTTCAGATGTAAAGGTTAATTTCGTTGTTACACCAAATGAGAATAATGCTTATCAGAATGCACTTGATGCAGCACTGTTAAAGCAAAAAGATGCACCGGCAGATGAAAAGGTTGATATTTTCCTTGTAGAAGCCGATTATGCATTAAAATATGTAGACAGTGATTATACACTTGACGTTGTAAATGATATTGGTCTTACAAAAGATGACCTTGCTGACCAGTATCAGTATACAAAGGATATCGTAACTGATTCAAAGGGTGTCCAGAAAGGTACAACATGGCAGGCAACACCGGGACTTTTCGCTTACAGACGTTCTATTGCAAAGGATGTATTAGGAACTGATAATCCGGATAAGGTTCAGGAAGCACTTTCATCATGGGATAAGTTTAATTCTGTTGCTGAAAAGGCAGCTGCCAAAGGTTATAAGATGCTTTCAGGTTATGATGATTCATACAGGGTATTTTCTAACAACGTATCAGCACCTTGGGTTGATTCAAATAACAAGATTGTAATTGATGACAATATTATGAAGTGGGTTGACCAGACAAAGCTTTTCACAGAGAAAGGATATAATAACAAGTCATCTCTCTGGGATAATGTATGGGCAGCAGACCAGGGACCTAAAGGTAAGGTATTTGGTTTCTTCTATTCAACATGGGGCATTAACTTCACACTTCTTGGTAACTCACTTGCAACTCCTGTAAAGGAAGGTGGTAAGGAAGAAGTTGGTAATGGTATCTATGGTGATTATGCAGTATGCCAGGGACCACAGAGTTATTACTGGGGTGGTACATGGATCTGTGCAGCAGCAGGAACAGATAATCCAAACCTCATTAAAGAGATTATGAAGACACTTACATGTGATAAGAGTACAGAAGTTCAGATAACAAAAGATACACAGGATTACACAAACACAATTTCAGGTATGAATGAACTTGCTTCAAGTGATTTCAAGTCAGCATTTCTTGGCGGACAGAATCATATCAAACTGTTTGCACAGGCTGCACCTAAGATTAACATGAAGAATATTTCAGCTTATGACCAGGGTCTTAACGAAGAATTCCAGAAGGCTATGAAGGATTACTTCGA
>ERZ773224.3808-NODE-3808-length-12670-cov-4.826873_pt1 | contig 12670 bp, 9 predicted proteins | sample MGYA00580526_ERZ773224 | MGnify/ENA primary metagenome ERZ773224 (study PRJEB29015, sample SAMEA2737743) | human gut metagenome | biome: human gut; feature: human-associated habitat; material: faeces | place: China | collected 2012 ... | reverse complement strand
GGCGGCCATCGTTATCCGCTGTATCGTGGTGGCCCGCAACGCCAAGAGCCAGCTGGACGCATACATCTGCGTGGGCGTAGCGGGGATGCTGGTGTTCCAGATCGTCTCCAACGTGGGGATGTGCCTGTTTGTGCTGCCGGTGGTGGGCCTGACGCTGCCCTTCATCAGCTATGGCGGCTCGTCGGTGGTGACGCTGTTCATCGCCATGGGCATGGTCTCCGGCATCCAGAAGCGCTCCCTGCCGGACTGGCTGCGTTAGCTGCATAGAGCTTTTCCAAGAACCGCCCCATGGGGCGGTTCTTTTGTCGTTGAAAATTTCCCTGCCCGGTTGTAATCGCCGGAGGGATATGCTATACTGACATACTGATATAATAGGTGGCTTGCAGTCGGCGGGCCGCCCTGTGATTCAAGGGAAAGCGAGGCAAAGCTTATGAAGATCGTTGTTTTGGCCGGTGGACTCAGCACGGAGCGTCAGGTGGCTCTGACCTCCGGCACCGGTGTGTGCCGGGCGCTGCGGGAGCGGGGACATCAGGCTATTCTGGTGGATATGTTCCTGGGGTTGGAGAACTATGAGGGTCGGCTGGAGGATATCTTCGATGCCCCGGACGGCCTGTGCGGCGACAACCGGGTCACGGAGGAGGCTCCGGATCTGGAGGCCGTGCGCGCGCAGCGCAAGCTCCAGAGCCCGAGCCTGTTCGGCGAGCACGTGCTCGAGGTGTGCGCCATGGCGGATATCGTGTTTCTGGCCCTGCACGGCCGCACCGGCGAGGACGGCCGCGTGCAGGCGACGCTCGACCTGCTCGGCATCCCCTATACCGGCAGCGGCTACCTCGGCAGCGCCATCGCCATGGATAAGGACCTGACCAAGCGCGTCGTCGCACCGCTTGGCGTCAAGACCCCGGCGTGGATGCTCGTCGAGAGCGACGGCATGGATATCGATGCCGTCATTGCGCAGGCGAAGCTGCCCTGCGTCGTCAAGCCGGATGACTCCGGCTCGAGCATCGGCGTGTCCATCGCCAATGACGAGGCCGAGCTGCGCGCTGCGCTGAAAGCAGCCGCCAACGAAGGCAGCCGCATCCTCATCGAGCAGTACATCTGCGGCCGCGAGGTGCAGATCGGCATCCTCGGCGACAAGGCCCTGCCCAGCATCGAGATCATCCCGGCCGAGGGCTTTTATGACTACCGCAACAAGTACCAGCCCGGCGCCGCTCGCGAGATCACCCCGGCCGAGATCCCGGCCGAGACCGAGCAGCGCCTGGCCGATGCCGCGCTCACGGTGTTCCATGCGCTGAACCTGTCGGCCTATTCCCGCGCGGACTTCATCCTCGACGCGGAAGGGGAGCTCTGGTTCCTCGAGATCAACACCCTGCCTGGCATGACGCCTACCAGCCTCGTGCCGCAGGAGGCCGCCGCCGTCGGCATCAGCTACAGCGAGCTGTGCGAGCAGATCATCGCCGCCGCGCTGCATAAGTGAGCCGATGACGGGGTACTGTGTATCGGATATCGCCGCCATCACCGGCGGTGTGCTTTCGGGTGACGGAGCTGCGCCCGTGACCGGTGCGGTCATTGACAGCCGCGCCGTCACGCCCGGCGCGCTCTTTGCCGCCATCCCCGGCGAGCGGGTGGACGGGCACGACTACATTGGCAAGGCGTTCGACCTCGGCGCGGTCTGCTGCCTTGCGCAGCGCGTCCCGGCGGGGGAGACCCGTCCGGTCATCTGCGTGCCGGATACGGCCGCCGCGCTCGAGACGCTCGCGCGCGCCTACCGCGCCCGCTTTTCCATCCCGGTCCTCGGCGTGACCGGCAGCGTCGGCAAGACGACGGCCAAGGAAATGGTCGCCTCCGTGCTCTCGCAGCGCTGGAACACGCTGAAAACCGAAAAGAACTTCAACAATCAGCTCGGCGTGCCGCTCACGCTCTTCCGGCTCGGGCCGGAGCACGAGGCCGCGGTCGTCGAGATGGGCGTGTCGCACTTCGGCGACATGGCGCCGCTGGCCGCCATGGTGCAGCCGACGGCCATGCTCTTTACGATCATCGGCCACGCGCACCTGGAGTTTCTGCGCGACCGCCGCGGCGTCCTGCAGGAAAAGACCTCCGTGCTCGACACCATGCCGGACGATGCCGTCGCCTTCTGCAACGGGGACGACGACCTGCTGCGCGCCATGACCTGCCGCCAGCGCAAGGTGACGTTCGGCCTCTCGGCCGGGTGCGACGTGCGCGCGGTCGACGTGCGCGACCTCGGCGACGAGGGCAGCACCTGCACGATCATTGCGGGTACACGGCGCATCCCGGTGCGCATCTCGGCCTATGGGCAGCACATGGTCTATGCCGCGCTCGAGGGCGCGGCCGTCGGTATCGAATACGGTCTGACGGATGATGAGATCATCCGCGGCATCGCGGCCTATCAGCCGGTCGGCAGCCGCGCGCGCGTTGTGCGCACGGCGCGCTATACGGTCATTGACGACTGCTATAATGCCAATCCCGACTCCACGGCGGCGGCGCTGCGCTCCATGGCGACCTTGCCGGCCGGCCGCCGGGTGGCCGTCCTCGGCAACATGGGTGAGCTCGGCACGAACGCCGCGGCTCTGCACCGGGAGACCGGCGTCTGCGCGGCGAAAGCCGGCGTGTCGCTCGTCATCACCTGCGGGGAGCTGGCAAGGCAGATCGCTGCAGGTGCTGCCGCAGAGGATCCCGCCGTTGCGACCGCGTCGTTTGACACGCTCGATGCGCTGCTCCCGGCCTTGCCGGGCCTGCTGCAGCCGGGGGACTGCGTGCTCGTCAAAGCGTCGCACAGCATGCAGTTTGAGCGCATCGTTCAGGCGCTGACACAGGCGTAAAACTTCATGCATGCGCACTGCACCACGAAAAAGTGCAAATGCCGGTGCATGAAGTCCTTGTGCATCCTTTCCGGTTGCCCTGCAGGGGCGAGGAAATGGCACATTTCTCATTTTGCTGTGCTTTTGCATAGCAAATACAGTGAATTTCCAGCCGGGCGAGGCATTGCTTCGCCCGGTATTTTCGCGTTTCGTCAATTCGTCAAAAACGTAACGTTAAAAATCAAACAGCTTTGTTAAAAAAGTAGAAATGCAAAAAAGGGCTTTTCAAATGGCAAAAATGGCGCTACAATGCAGTTGATAAGAAAATAACAAAGCTCGACAGTGTTCGTTCCGATTCGCCGCAGCGGCTGTTGCCGCCTGTGTGGGAAGTGTGGAAAGCGGAACGCAAGAAGATAAAAAATAAAAACACGTTTGATTTCTTAAAGGAGGAATCTGTCATGGCAAAGACTAAGATCGCAGTTCTGTGGGGCCTGCTCATCGCAATGATGGTTGCCTGCGCGGGCATTTACGCCGCGCTCAAAGCGCGCGAGATGAACCCCTACATAGGCAGCACCGGCACGTATGTGGAGACGGTGCAGCCGAATGGTGAAGCGTCCGCCGTCGTTGCGGACAATGTGGTCACGGTCAATGACTGAGCCCTGACAGGCGCGCGGTTCGCCGCCTGAAAATAGAACGAATATACTAACACGCCGGGTGAAGCAAAACTTCACCCGGCGTGTTTTTTGCCCCAATATCGGGGAATTACTTTTCTTTCCCGCCGGAATATGGTACTTTGAATATTGGAAATGGGAGTAATAAGTTTACATAACGTGGTTTTGGGAGGGAACGACCATGTCGAAAACGAGCAGGATCATCCTCTGGTGCGTGCTGATCGCGGTGCTGGCGATGTGCATTGCGCTGTATATTGCGGCGAAGCGGCCGATAGAGGACACGGCCTACCGCAACGCGGGAAAGACATATGCCGAGTCCCAGCAGCCCGGCGACGAGACGCCGGGCATCACGGGCGGGGACTTCACGATCACGGCGCACACGTTTGAAAACATGTGCACGCAAAACCGCGCCTCCGGCATGACGGAGGATGCCTACTGGGCCTCCATGTTCGAGACACGCAAGCTTATGCTCACGCTCGAAAGCTACACACAGGCGCAGGAGGCGGCCTTCCTTGCGGCGGGGCACACGCGCGACGAGGCCGATGCGTGGCATGATTTTTGCTATGCGCTCACAAAAGCAGCCGTGGACGCGCAGAACATCACGCTCGCCGCGCCGTACACTTGGACGCTCACGCGCGACAATTACAATACCGCAGGCACGTGGCCGGAACTGACGCAGAGCGCCGGCGCGCCCGGATAAAGCAGTTCCCCGCATCTTCGGATGCGGGGAAACGTTTATGTAGGCTAAAAGAGATATTTGATGAGCAGCAGCAGCACCAGCCCCGGAAACCCGGTCACGCCGATGACGAGCGCGTTGATCCAGTTGAGGCCGAGCGTGATGCCGATGGCGCTGCCGAAAAAGTTGAGCAGAAACAGCGCCGCGAAGCCGATGGCCGTGTTGAGCAGCAGCTTCAGGATCCAGCGGATCGGCTTTCGGAACAGCCGAATGACCAGCCAGACGAGAAACACGGCCGCGATCACGACCAGAATGTCCGTAAGTGTTTGCGACATAAGAAACCATCCTATTGTGTCAGATTTTTCAGATCGTGCACGGCGCAGTTGTACTTTGCGCGCAGCGCGTTGATCTCATAGATGCACGCCTCCATCAGCAGGGGATCGGTGATGTTGTCAAACTCGTTGTAGGCCTGTTCGAGCTCGCGGCGCACGCCGAGCATCTCGGTGCGCACGCGCTGCACCTCCGCACGGTGCGCCCGCTGCTGCTTTCTCTGACTGGACATGGAAAAGCCTCCGTTCGCTTTTCTGTATATTCTATGTCAGCGGCGGTGGTTTTAGTCAGAGCGCAGCGAAATTTTCCAGGTATAGCAGCGGGTGACGCGCGCATACTGTGCCTGGACAACATATCCGACGCGCGCTGCAGCGAAGCAAACCCGCGGAGGCCGCCCGGCACACAGGCCGCGGCGCAGCATCCGATCCCTGCAAGAGCTTTGCAGGCTGTTGCATCCAGCGCGGGAACGACCCGCTCCGGACCACCGGAACGCCGTTCGGCACGGATTGCGTCAAGTGCCGGAGCGGCAGGGGACAGCCCAAAAAGTTCCGGGGCGGCGGGGAGCACACTTTTCGTGTTCCCCGTCTATTTTTTGGAATTCCTTGCATTTCCGGCCTTGATACGCTATACTAGATTAGTTAAGGTATGAAACGAATGCTACCACATCTTGTGATATGAGAGGGATCCAACGACATGGCAAAGGCCTCAACGACAACCTATGGCAACGATAGCATCTCGATGCTCAAGGGCGCGGAGCGCGTGCGCAAGCGTCCGAGCGTCATCTTCGGCTCTGACGGGCTGGAGGGCTGCGAGCACGCGGTGTTTGAAATTCTTTCGAACGCGATCGACGAGGCGCGCGAGGGATTCGGCAATATTATAACCGTTACGCGCTACGAAGACAAGTCCATTGAGGTGGAAGATCTCGGGCGCGGCTGTCCGGTGGACTGGAACGAGAAGGAGCAGCGCTACAACTGGGAGCTGATCTTCTGCGAAATGTACGCCGGCGGCAAGTATAAAAACAACGAGGGCGAAAACTACGAGTACTCGCTCGGCCTCAACGGCCTCGGCGCGTGCGCCACGCAGTACGCCTCGGAATACATGGATGTGACCATCTGGCGCGACGGGAAAAAATACACCCTGCATTTTCGCCACGGCGAGGTCGTCGGCGGGCTCGAGAGCGCCCCGGCCGACCGCAAAAAGACCGGCACGACCATCCGCTGGCGGCCGGATCTGGAGGTGTTCACGGACATCGACGTGCCCGAGAGCTATTTTCAGGACGTGCTGCACCGGCAGGCTGTGGTCAACCGCGGCGTGACGTTCCGCCTGCGCGTGCAGCGCGGCGGCGCGTTTGAGACGACGGACTACTGCTACGCCGACGGCATCCTCGACTACGTTAAAGAGCTGGCCGGGGAGGACGCGCTGACCGTCCCTACGTTCATCGAGACCGAGCGCCGCGGCCGCGACCGCGCGGATAAGCCGGAGTATAAGGTGAAGATCTCGGCGGCGTTCTGCTTTTCCAACCGCGTCAATGACATTGAATACTACCACAACTCGTCCTGGCTGGAGTACGGCGGCGCGCCGGAAAAGGCCACGAAGAGCGCCTTCACCTCCGCCATCGACGCCTACATCAAGCAGCAGGGCAAGTACCAGAAGAGCGAGAGCAAGATCAGCTTTCAGGACGTGCAGGACTGCCTGATCCTCGTCACGAACTGCTTTTCGACCATCACGTCCTACGAAAACCAGACGAAAAAGGCCATCACGAACAAGTTCATCCAGGAGGCCATGACGGAGTTTTTCCGCGCCCAGCTCGAGATCTATTTCATCGAGCACAAAGCCGAGGCCGACCGCGTCATGGAGCAGGTGCTCATCAACAAGCGCAGCCGCGAGACGGCGGAAAAAGCGCGTCTGAACATCAAGAAAAAGCTCACCGGCAACGTCGACCTCGCCAACCGCGTGCAGAAGTTCGTCGACTGCCGCTCGAAGGACGTCTCCCGCCGCGAGATCTACATCGTGGAGGGCGACTCCGCACTCGGCGCGTGCAAGCTCTCGCGCGACGCGGAGTTTCAGGGCATCATGCCCGTGCGCGGCAAGATCCTCAACTGCCTGAAGGCGGACTATGCGCGCATTTTTAAGAGCGATGTCATCACTGACCTCATGCGCGTGCTCGGCTGCGGCGTGGAGGTGCAGAGCAAGCAGGCCAAGGATCTCTCGGCGTTCAATCTCGAGAACCTGCGCTGGAATAAGGTCATCATCTGCACCGATGCCGACGTGGACGGCTTCCAGATCCGCACGCTCATCCTCACCATGCTCTACCGGCTCGCACCGACGCTCATCCGCGAGGGCTATGTGTACATCGCCGAGTCGCCCCTGTATGAGATCGCGAGCAAGGGCAAGACTTACTTTGCCTATTCCGACCGTGAGAAGGCGGCCATCGTCGACAGCCTCGGCGGCGCAAAGGCGGACATCAACCGCTCGAAAGGTCTCGGCGAGAACGACCCCGAGATGATGTGGCTCACGACCATGAACCCCGACACGCGCAAGCTCATCCGTGTCATGCCGGAGGACGTCGAGCGCACGGCGCAGGTGTTCGACCTGCTCCTGGGCGACAATCTCGCCGGACGCAAGGCGCACATCGCCGAGTGCGGCAGCCAGTTTCTCGATCTGGCCGATATTTCCTGAGAAAAACTTGCGTAAAGGAACGGTAACGTTATGCCGAGAAAAAAAGCACCGGAAATCAAGAAAACCGTTGACCCCAACGTCGTCGGGCTCAAGGCGGAGGTCATCTCCCAGCCCATCACCGAGACGCTGGAGCAAAACTATATGCCGTATGCGATGAGCGTCATCGTCTCGCGCGCGATCCCGGAGATCGACGGCTTCAAACCCAGCCACCGCAAGCTGCTGTACACGATGTACAAGATGAATCTGCTCACGGGCGGGCGCACAAAATCGGCCAACATCGTCGGCCAGACCATGCGCCTCAACCCGCACGGCGATGCTGCGATCTACGAGACCATGGTCCGTCTCTCGAAGGGTTACGGCGCGCTGCTGACGCCATTTGTGGACTCGAAGGGCAACTTCGGCAAGGTGTTTTCGCGCGACATGTCCTACGCCGCCTCGCGTTACACGGAGGCGAAGCTCGCGCCCATCTGCGCCGAGCTCTTCGGCGACATCGACAGCGACACCGTTGACTTTGTCGATAACTACGACGGTTCGATGAAAGAGCCGGCGCTGCTGCCGACGCGCTTCCCGAACGTGCTCGTGTCGGCAAACCTCGGCATCGCCGTCGGTATGGCGAGCCAGATCTGCGGCTTCAACCTTGAGGAGGTCTGCCGCACGACGATCGCCTATCTCGAGGATCCGGACCATGACCTGCTCTCGACGCTGCCCGCGCCGGATTTTCCGACCGGCGGCGAGATCCTCTATGACCGCAGCGAGATGGCGCAGATCTACCGCACCGGACGCGGCTCGTTCAAGGTGCGTGCAAAATGGGCGTACAACAAGAAAGACAACCTGATCGAGATCACGGAGATTCCGTACACGATGATCGGCGCGGGCATCAATAAATGTCTGTCGGATATCGCAGATCTGGTTGAGTCCAAGAAACTTGCCGATGTGGTGGATATTTCCAACCAATCGAATAAAGAAGGAATCCGGATTGTTCTGGAACTCAAGAAAGATGCGGATATTGAGAAAATCCAGAATATTTTGTATAAAAAGACAAAACTTGAAGATACATTTGGTGTAAATATGCTTGCAATTGTTGACGGACGTCCTGAAACACTTGGAATTAAAAAAATAATAGAGCATCATATCAATTTTCAGTATGAAATAACAACAAGAAAATATACAACACTTCTTAATAAAGAGCTTGCAAATAAAGAAATTAAAGAAGGTCTTATACGTGCATGTGATATAATTGACCTTATAATTGAGATTTTAAGAGGCAGCAGTAATCTGAAAATGGCAAAAGAGTGTCTGATGACAGGTAATGCTGAGGGCATAAAATTCAAGTCGGAAGCGTCAAAAAAACAGGCTTCACAGCTCGATTTTACTGAGAGACAGGCATCTGCAATACTTGAGATGCGTCTTTATAAACTTATAGGTCTTGAAATACTTGCATTGCAAAAAGAATATGATGAAGCTTGTAAAAAGATTGCCAGATATGAGAAAATTCTTGGCAGCAGAAAAGAAATGGCAAAAGTCATTAAAGAAGATTTAATGAAAATCAAGAAAGAATATGCAGTTGACAGACGCACAGTTATAGAAGACGGAAAAGAAGCAGTATTTATAGAAAAAAAGGTACCTGAACAGGAAGTAATGTTTATTATGGACCGTTTTGGATATGCAAAAACAATTGATATGGCTGCATATGAGAGAAATAAAGAAGCTGTCCACAATGAATATAAGTATATTTTCTCATGTATGAATACAGATAAAATCTGTATTTTTACTGATAATGGCATGCTGCATCAGATTAAAGTTAAGGATATACCATTTTCTACAAAATTTAGGGATAAAGGTACACCAATTGATAATCTCGGCAATTATGACAGCAGTGGTGAACGCATAATTTATCTTTGTGCTTCAGAAAGAATAAGACAGAAAAGGCTTCTGTTTGTTACAAAACTTGGAATGATGAAGCTTGTTGATACATCTGAATTTGATGTTATGAAAAAAACGGTTGCATCAACAAAACTTACAGATGGTGATGAACTTATAGGAATTTATGAAACTGATGCGAGGACAGAGGTTCTGTCCAAGTTTAATTACGACGGGACAGTTGGCGAAGAAGAGGTCGTTTCAAGTGACCAGAATATTATATTACAGACTGCAAACGGTGTATTTTTGAAATTCCCGCTTACAGATGTTCCACAGAAGAAGAAAAATGCAGTCGGTGTGCGTGGCATAAAACTTGGCAGTGATGATTATATCGAAGATGTATATATACTTACAAATGGTGATGAATTATCAATGGATTATAAAGGAAAAATGCTTGATTTTGGAAAAATGAAAATGGCACACAGGGATACTAAGGGGACGAAAGTCCGTAGATAATTAAATATACTAGATAATTCAAAATATAAAAAACGGTTTTAGCCTCGGGATTTATCAATCCAATATGCAAAAACCGTTTTTATATTTTAACAAAAAAATTTAATCATCTGCGGACTTTACTTGACAATATGCAAAAAAATATCTGATTTTTTAATACAATGATTTTATCTGCGGACTTTGTACGGGTCAGGCAGGAAAATTGCAGCTTTTCATGTAGTCATCATAGATGGCAATGACTTTATTCATTACGTCAGCACCTGGAGCACCGAGAGTAAGACGTTTTTCTACACATGTCTTTAAGCTGATTGCATCATAAATGTCATTTTCAAATACAGGGCTGATTTTTTTATACTCGTCAAGAGAAAGGTCGTCAAGAGCAATTCCTTTGTCGATGCATAAAAGAACGAGCTGGCCAACAATACCATGTGCATCACGGAAAGGAACCCCTTTCTTTACGAGATAGTCAGCGGCATCTGTAGCATTAGTGAAGCCCCTCTTTGCACTGTCTTCCATACGGGCCGGGTTGAATTTCATTGTGTCAATCATGCCTTTGAAGAGGCTTACACAGCCTTTGACAGTATCAATGGCATCAAATGAGAGCTCTTTATCTTCCTGCATGTCTTTATTGTATGCAAGAGGAATTCCTTTCATTGTAGTAAGAAGACTTATCAAAGCACCGTAAACACGGCCTGTCTTTCCTCTTACAAGTTCTGCAATATCCGGATTTTTCTTCTGAGGCATAATGCTTGAACCTGTGCTGTAAGCATCGTCTAACTCGATGAATTTATATTCATTTGAATTCCAGATACAGATTTCCTCTGAAAAGCGGCTGAGGTGCATCATTATAGTTGAAAGTGCATTTAAAAACTCAATAAGGTAATCCCTGTCTGAAACAGAATCCATACTGTTTAATGTAGGACCATAAAAGTCAAGAAGTTCGGCAGTCATCTCGCGGTCAAGAGGATAAGTTGTTCCGGCAAGTGCACCTGCTCCGAGAGGGCAGTAGTTCATTCTCTTGTAAATGTCGGCAAGTCTGCTTCTGTCACGCTTGAACATTTCAAAGTAAGCACCAAAATGGTGAGCAACAGTAACAGGCTGTGCTTTCTGAAGATGGGTGAATCCAGGCATGTAAGTGTGTACATTTTCTTTGATAATTCTTAAAATAACTTCCATGAGAGCTTTTACTTCATCGTCAATGTTTTTAACTTCATCTCTTGTATATAATCTCATATCAAGGGCAACCTGGTCATTTCTGCTTCGTCCTGTGTGAAGTTTTTTGCCGGCATCACCAATTCTTTCAATTAATGTTGCTTCCATAAATGTGTGGATATCTTCGTATTCATCCGTGATTTCAAGCTTTCCGCTCTCTATATCAGCAAGTATAGAAGTAAGACCATCTTGAATCTTAGTGCTTTCTTCCTCAGAGATAATTCCTGCTGCACCAAGCATTTTTGCGTGTGCAATGCTTCCCTGAATGTCCTGTTTGTAAAATTTCTGGTCAAAAGAAATAGATGCATTGAAATTATTTACAAGTTTATCAGTTTCTTTTGTGAAGCGTCCGCCCCAAAGTTTCATATTATTGTTCCTCCGTAGTGTTAGTATCCGATTCTGTAAGAGAATCATTATTTGCATGATTGTTGAAAATAACAATGAGCTTCTGTTTGAGTTTTTTATCTATGCCACGCCGTTTTGCAACAGCAGTGCCAATTAATATAATAATGCATATAAATGTAATAATGCAACCCTTAATAAGATTTACTGGCATAAATTTCAATTTTACGCTGTGGGTGCCTTTAGTAATATCAACTGCAAGCAGTGCATCTGCTATGCTGTATGTGCTGCATTTTTTGCCATCAATATATACAGACCAGCCTTTGTCGTAAGGTATTGAAAAAAGAAAAGTTCCGTCGCTGTCACATGTTACCGAACCTGTAAAGCCTGTTGAATTCCATTTTTCTACCTGAAATGAATTGTTGTTTAAAATATTATATGCCTGCTTAAATTTATTTTCGTTTAAAATGTATGCATGAAGATTCATTGATGTTTCAGCATTTACATTGATCGAGTCGCCGGCATTGACATATCCGATATCAACTGTCCTGTTACCGCTTTTTAATCCTGAATATCCGGTTGTATTTCCATTGATTGTAACGCCGATGTTATCAACACCTTCCTTTTGGATTACAAGATACATATGTCCGCTTGATGACGGCGAAAATGTCACATCAATCTGTGACGGATATACAAAGCATTCAGTAAATGTATCCTTAACTCCTGTCAATGCTTCAATAAGCGAATTCTGGTTTTCAATTCCGTTATAAATAGTGTCGGGTTTCCATTTCTCAGAAAGATTTCCGTCTGAAACATATCCGGCCGGAAGAGTATATTCATTTTTATATATAAATTCTCCGTCATACCCATTGTAATAAGTTCTTAGTGAATCTGTTGAAAGAAGTTTATTGCTTATAAGATATTTAACGGAAAAAAGTGAGTTGGTCACGATTGTTGAACCGTCATATCCGTAAGCATTAGTCGAACTTACCATTCCAAGATATTTGTAAAGCTGTGACATTCCGGCACTGCATGTTGATGAAAATGTCGATATAGTATGGTAATTGTGCCATGCACCGTCATTTTTGCTCCTTGCACCTGTTATTTTATCCATGCGGTAGAAAGAGTCGTCGTTGCCAGAAACATCAGAGGTGACTGTTTTTACTGCATTATAATCAAGCAGATATGCTGTGCGGCTTGTTGTTCCAAGCCCTGTAAATTCCATATTAATAGTACATTCAACAACACTTACACATAAAACGGCAAAAAATATGACCGGAATTTTGAAATTCTTTGTCTTTTTTAGATATATGAGCAATGCATAAATCAAAATAAAAGCACCGCTTATATAAAATATTTTAAAATCGTAGGTGTCGCTGTCTTTAAATATCTGTTCTGCAAGCACAAGGAATATAATTGAAAACCATACTGAGGCACTAATCTGTTTTACAGTTGACTGCCTTATCCGGTAAAAGGCCTCATAGCTCATGCTTAAAAGAAAGAATATATAAATAAATGACTGGCGGCATGGAAGGCTGTTTGGATAGTGGAAACCATGCCATATAAAGTTA
>ERZ773224.3806-NODE-3806-length-12673-cov-7.835315_pt1 | contig 12673 bp, 10 predicted proteins | sample MGYA00580526_ERZ773224 | MGnify/ENA primary metagenome ERZ773224 (study PRJEB29015, sample SAMEA2737743) | human gut metagenome | biome: human gut; feature: human-associated habitat; material: faeces | place: China | collected 2012 ... | reverse complement strand
CCATCCAAAAAATAATGCCCTGCCGATATTAGCAGAGCACTTCACCGATCGTCTCCCACAGGAGAATTTTATGATATATGATGAGAACCGGCAGCTTGCCGCAGTCCATGCCGCCGGCAAGAACTTCATGCTGGTGGATGCCTCCGGCATAGATCAGGACCTTTTAAAACGTACCTCCGAAAAAGAGTCTGCGTATCGGAAACTGTGGCTGGCCTTTTTTGACCAGATTGCGATCCAGGCACGGATCAATCCAAAACTTCAGGCACAGAACATTCCGAAGCGCTTCTGGAGTGATACACCGGAACTTGCAAAAAAATAAAGCCCTGTTCCAATTGAACAGAGCATCTCTTTACTATCTTATATATATTATAACCAAACTATTCTTTTTTGTAAATAATATCCTTATTACGAAACAGCCTTTCCGCATTTGCCCTCGTCGCCTGTTCTACTTCCTCCGGCGTGATCCCTCTTAATTCTGCGATCTTTTTAATCACAAACGGGATGTATGAAGAATCGTTTCGCTCCCCGCGGTGCGGCTCCGGCGCCATATACGGACAGTCCGTCTCAAGAAGGATTCTATCAAGTGGAAGCTCTGACACTGTCTGTACCAGCTTCTTTGCATTCTTGAAAGTTACGACACCTCCCACTCCGATATAATACCCCAGCTTTACATACTCCAGTGCCATCTCCGGTGAATAGGAATAGCAGTGTATCACGCCGCGGATATCCTTTTTTGCTGCTTCTGTCATGATTTCCATGGTATCCTGTGCTGCATCACGCGAGTGGATGATAACCGGCAGCGATGCTTCTGCTGCAAGCTCAAGCTGACGCTTAAACCAGTAGCGCTGGTTTTCCTGCACCTTTGGCTCCTTATCCCAGTAATAGTCCAGTCCGATTTCCCCGACTGCAACAGTCCTTTCCCAGGCAGTCTGTTCCTTAAGCCATGCAAAGGTTTCCTCGTTTAAATCACCTATGTCGCTTGGATGCACTCCAACCGCTGCATATATAAAGTCATATTTCCTTGCAAGCTCCATTGTAGTCATGGTAGAACCAATAGAAGCCCCGACATTTATTATCGGGGCAACTCCTTTTTCATGGACGCGTTTTATTGTTTCATCACGATCGTCCTTAAATCTGTCATCATCATAATGGGCATGTGTTTCAAATATCATTAATTACTGTGTCCTTCCTCCGCCCAAAGCTTATCGGCACAAGGCTTCCATGCCTGCGCATACTCCTTACACTTGTTACACAGGTGCTCTGCGCTCTCAGGTGACTGTAAATCTGTTGATTTTGCGCCTGTTTCTTTCACGAGCCGCTGTAAAATCTCAGGATTTTCAAGCATCGGACAAGGTCTGTAGTGATTCTCATTAAACGGCTGGTTATCATGGTATGCCATGAAGAGCGGCTGTTTTAAAATCTCAAGCATGCTGTGTGTACGGATGTTGGCTCCTGAGTAGTGTATGAATACACATGGCTCAGCATCACCATTGGCATTGATATGGAAGTAGTTTCTTCCGCCTGCTATACAGCCTCCGACAAACTCGCCGTCGTTTTGGAAATCCATCGTGAAAATTCCCTTGCCGCTTGTCATATTTCTGATTTCACGGACACGGTCCTTGATGTAAAGCCTCTGCTCCGGATTTGGTAAAAGTTCCAGTGATGCATCGTTTCCGACAGGCATATAATGGAAGTAAAGCGCATAGCGGCAGCCCTTTTCCACAATCATGTCTATAAACTCATCACTGGTAACTGTCTTATAGTTCTTTGAAGTGTAACATATTGATGTACCGAAAACAAGTCCGTTTTCCTTAAGCAAATCCATCGCATGCATAACCTTTGCAAATACACCTGTGCCTCGTCTTAGGTCGTTTACCTCTGAGAAGCCCTCAAGACTTATTGCAAGGTACAGATTTCCGATACGCTTTAAGTCTGCGCAGAAGGCCTCATCCACAAGTGTGCCGTTCGTGAACGCCAGAAATGCACAGTCACTGTGCTTCTCACAGAGCTTAACAAGCTCTGCTTTTCTGACGAGAGGCTCCCCTCCTGTGAACATATACAGGTATACGCCAAGTTCCTTGCCCTGTGTTACGACCTTATCCATCTCATCAAAGGTTAAGTTCAGCTTGTGACCGTACTCTGCTGCCCAGCAGCCTGTACAGTGCAGATTACAGGCACTTGTCGGATCCATAAGAATGAGCCACGGCACATTACAGCCATACTTTTCACGATTTTTACGGATGGTTTTTGTGCCGTAAACAAATGCCTCAAAGCCCAGATTGAGCGCGATTGTCTTTAATACATGAGGATCTATCTCATTGATAAGACGGTGCATGTACTTGTTGAGTGTACAGTCCTTGTCGCAGATCATCCTGCGCGCACTGTCATAGTTTAAATCAATCTTCTCATCGCCCATGAATTTCTGCCATATGTCGATGAGCTTTACAACCTCTGTCTCCGGGTCCTTGCAAAGTCCTTTTACAATGTTGTCACATATTTTTGATGCAGCAAGTCTCGCTGCCTGATGTCCTAAATTTCCCACTTTGTATTCCTCCTTATTGTTTCAACGGTATTTCTGACGACAAATAAATTTAGTATTCCGTCAAGACTCAAATTCAGTCCTATTAGTCTGACTATCATGCCTGCGGTCTCAAATGGTGTCACTAAAAGCAATATGCCCACAAACGCCACTACAAATGACATTACGAGTATGAGCCACCATCTCTCGATGCCAAAGCGCTTTGCTTCCACTGCGGTCTGTATCTTTAACGCTCCATCTACCAGCATAAAAATGCCTATTGCCGTGGACAATATCTCTATAATATACTCAGATTTCTCTATAATTATGATTCCAAGCACTATAGAAACTATACCCAGCGCAAGGTCAAACTGAAACGCAAGCTGAAATAAATCCTTTGCAAAATATCCGGACAGCTTTGTCACTCCGTATACTATGAGAAACACTCCATACACCACGCACAAAGTCTTAAGTCCAAGCTGTGGCGCAAACAACAAAGCTGCCCCCAATGCAATCAGGCATATTGTCATGACGGTATATGCATTTTTTACATGTACCAATGTATGCATAAAGTATCTCCCTCCTTTTTGTCTGCTATTCTAATCCACCACAACCGGTTTTAAAACGGACAAAAAAATAAGAGTGTCTGAAATTCAGACACTCTGTCAAATCTGTTCGAATTATTTTGTCATATAATATCCGCATGTCTACAGGCAGCACTCAATCATATCATAAATTGTGGCCTCGAAGGAATCACCGATTCTCTTAACAATATCTCTGTTGTACTGGCTTTTTGACATTCCTGTGCTATTTGCCGTAATGGTCTCAGGCGCACCATTCATCATGCTGCCTCTCTCAATCCACTTTATTGTGCTGCCCACAATTCCGTTGCTGTAAAATGCCGTGATAAACGCAACGTCACTCTCACTCAGGCTGTAGCCCTCTGCCTTTTCCAGCACAAAACGGCGCACCACCTGCGTGACCACGGCATCCAGATATGTCCTCAGCAGCCTGCCGTTTTCCGATGCATAAATGTGTATTATTGCCTCGCGGTTATTAAGAATAATGGAAGCGGCTCTGGCATATGCATCATGAAATGTCATGCCCTCCTTTGCCTCATCCATAACAAGCCTTACCTCGTCCTCAAATATAGCCTCAAGCACATCATATATGTCCCTGAAATAATAGTAGAATGTGTTTCTGTTTATCTCACACTGCTCACATATATCCTTGACTGTAATCCTGTCAAGCGGTTTATTTTTCAGTATATGTAAAAAAGTCTGCATTATGGCTTTTCTGGTAAATGTTGCCATGTGTATATCTCCTGCTGTGCGTATTATACATAAACCTTACTCTCAACCGCCATTATATTAGATTGTTATATTTTTGTCAAACTATGTCTCCGTGTAACTTCAAAGTAAATTCAAAGGCCAACACCAAAAGAAAGAAACATATCCATTAAAATCCAAAGTCCGCATAATCCTGCGGCAGAAACCTATGATATATGATATGACAGCCCTCATCATGGAAGCAGTAATAATATGTGTCATCCGGCTCATTTAAGAAGCGGATGTAACAGTCAAACTCGCCGTTTTGCATATCCTTTTTCTCGATATTGTCCGAGTATTTGTAAAACAGCTCAGTTATCTGCTCCATGGTGCAGCCATGCGTGCCGACAAGTGCAATCAGCTCACTGATGAACTCATTGTCAGCTGTGTTTTCATGCACATACTCACTGCCCTCAGGTGGTATCTCTATGCAGAAACGCTCATTTTTTGCGGTGACCTTTATCTCACCTATGGTGTCAATAAGCTGTTTTGGCAGGTTGTTTGGAGCAAGGATTTCAAGCATCTGCTGCTCTGAAATCATACCGGTTGCAATTTTATTATCAGCCCCTGCACACTCAAAGAAATGTCTGAGCGTGGAAAGAGGATAATACAGTCTGACTATTTCCTTCCTGTAGCCAAGCTTTGCCTGCTGCTCCTTTACAATGTCAATAAGGTTCTTCGCTAGACGAGCGTAACCGGTGGAGCTATAATTGCCTTTATAATCGCCACTATAATTCACTTTGTCATCAAAATCACTTGTTTTCGTCATACCGATAGCTTCTCTTTCTCCCGGCTTTTAATGTTTTTCTAGGGCATGCTCACCTTATCGAGTATTCCTGTCAGGTGTGCTATTGCCACGCCATAGTTTGTCATCGGCACATGCTGAGTGCGTGCCCTGTCTATCCTTGATAATACATATTTTCTGTTAAACATGCAAGCTCCGCACTGGATAATAAGGTCATACTGAGAAAGATTATCAGGGAAGTCCGTACCGCTTGTAATGTCCACGGTAAGCTCCTCACCGACACGCTTTCTTAGCAGGCCCGGAAGCTTCACCCTGCCTATATCCTCTGTGAGAGGCGCATGTGTGCAGCACTCTGCGATGAGTACTCTTGAGGATGGCTTTAGTGCATCTATCGCCCTTGCACTCTCCACATAGTATGGCAGATCTCCCTTGTAGGCTGCAAAAAGCACTGAAAATGATGTGAGCATACTCTCCGCCGGCTTGTGCTCGTAAACATAGCCAAACACCTGTGAATCTGTCACGATGAGCTTTGGCGCACGCGATAATGCCGCAAGCGCATCTATCATTTTGTCAGTCGTCGTGCTCATCACAAGGCATTTTCTATCGAGCAATTCCCTGAGTGTCTGCACCTGTGGCAATATGAGTCTGCCCTTTGGCGCCTGGATATCCTGTGGCATAACAAGAAGCACCAGGTCTGTCTGAGAAACAAGGTCTCCCAGGATAAATTCCTGTCCGAAATCCTCAGGCAAAAGGCGTGTGAGTGCAGAGATAACGGCATCCATTCCCTTGCCCTTTAATGCACTGACTGCTACAACCTCAAAGCTATTGTCTGCATTTTTGCCCATCACAGCACTGTTTTCCTCATAAACCCAGCACTTTGCGGCCTCTATTGCAGCATTGTCAAGCTTTCCCCTGCTCTTTTCCTGTGCCTCTGTGGAAAGCAAAATCTCGTCTATCTTGTTTAAAGCAAATACAACCGGAGTATGTTTTTTTGCAAATAGCAGGCTCCACTCTGCCTCATCCTTAAATGCCTTTTTAAATGGTATCCCTGCCTTCTTTGCAGCAATGACCTCTGCAATATCAAGCACTACAACGGCTATATCTGTCTTCTCTGCTGCCAGATGGGTCTTTTCCACACGTCTTTCACCAAGCTCACTGTCATCATCAAAGCCCGCCGTATCAATAATCACGCACGGTCCGAGCGGATGAATTTCCATCGGCTTGTACACAGGGTCGGTTGTCGTACCTGCCACATCGGCCACAATGGAAACCTCCTGCTTTGTAACGGCATTTATCAGAGATGACTTACCACTGTTTGTCTTTCCGTATATACCTATATGAAGTCTGTTGGCAGAAGGCGTCTCATTCAAATTTCCCATATGTCCTCCTTTAGAAACGGAAATCACGCTTTCCGTCTGCAATATCATGTATATGCTCATAGCAGGTCTGCTTAACCTTTGGATTGGTAATCTTTTCTATTTCCCTGTCGATGAGCTTCATTCCAAGCTCTCTTGTCTGCGGGCTTGCATAGTCCTCGAGATACTCCTTAAGTGTCATGAGTGCGTTCGGATGACAGCAATTAAGTATCTGCATGCTCTTGCACAGTGCCATAAAACGGTCTCCCGTTCTGCCCTCTCTGTAGCAGGCTGTACAGAAGGACGGAATATAGTCCATCTTCATAAGCCAGTTTACCACCTCGTCAAGTGTTCTCTGGTCGCTGACATCAAACTGCTCTGATGTTTCATCTGCATTTTTCTCAGCCTCAGGGTCTGCATAGCCTCCGACACTTGTCTTTGATGCGCCGCTGATCTGTGAAACACCGAGCGGCAGAACCTTTTCACGGACAGCCTGACTCTCACGGGTTGAGATTATCATTCCTGTGTATGGCACTGAAATACGGATAAGTGCACATATTTTTGCAAAGGTATCATCACTGATGCCATTGTCAAATACATCCGGGTCGATATCGTCTGCATGCTTTATACGCGGCACACTGATTGTATGAGGTCCTACACCGTGCACTGCCTCAAGGTGCTCTGCATGCATCAAAAGTCCTGCAAACTCGTACTTGTATTTGTCCAGTCCGAAAAGTACACCAAGTCCCACATCGTCAATGCCGCCCTCCATAGCACGGTCCATGGCCTCTGTGTGATATGCATAGTCATGCTTTGGTCCTGTCGGATGAAGCTGCTCATAACTTTCCTTATGATATGTCTCCTGGAAAAGTATGTAGGTTCCGATTCCTGCCTCCTTGAGTTTTCTGTAATTTTCCACTGTAGTGGCAGCAATATTTACATTTACACGGCGGATAGCTCCGTTTTTGTGCTTGATGCTGTAGATTGTGTTGATACACTCGAGAATGTACTCAATCGGATTGTTTACAGGGTCCTCTCCTGCCTCGATTGCAAGACGCTTGTGTCCCATATCCTGAAGGGCTGTGACCTCCTTTACTATTTCCTCCTGAGTGAGCTTCTTTCTCGCAATATGCTTATTTTTCATGTGGTATGGACAGTAAACACAGCCGTTCACACAGTAGTTTGACAGATAAAGTGGTGCGAAAAGCACGATTCTGTTTCCGTAGAAGTCCTTCTTTATCTGCTGTGCAAGCTTGTAAACCTCGTCAAGCTTCTCCGGAATCTCACATGCTAAAAGCACTGATGCCTCTCTGTGGGTGAGTCCTTTTTTTAGCTTTGCTTTCTCGATAATCTTATCGATCAGCCCTATATTATTTTTATTTGCCTCTGCGTATTCGAGAGTCTCTTTGATTTCCTCGTCTGAAATAAATTCTTCAGCCTTTAATGATTTTACGTTGTACATTTTTATCTCCTTCTATTGTAATCACATATCTGCGTAGTCTCCGCGCGACACCACCACCTGATAGCCGATGCTTTTCATCCGGTTTTCCATGCAGAAGCGGCACTCTGCTGCCTCATCTCCGGTGCAGATTTTATTGTCGTAGAGCTTGTATTTGTCGCGGACATTGACCGGTGAGAGGTTTGGCATCACAACATTGGCACCCGACTGTATACCCTTTTCCCTGCCGAGCGGATGGATTGTGCCAAGCGCTGTTGTGGCAGGCAGCAGCACTTTTGGATGTATGAGCCTGATGATTGAAAGCAGGCGAAGCGTCTCATCCATGGTTCCTGACTTCTCGTTTGCAAAAGGTGTATCCTTCTGCGATATGAAAGGCCCGATTCCAACCATGTGAGGCTCAAGCTCCTTTATAAACTGCAAATCCTCGTACAAGGTCTTAACTGTCTGTCCCGGTGAGCCAACCATGAAACCGCAGCCCACCTGGTAGCCTATCTCTTTCAAATTCCAAAGGCACTGCTTTCTGTTTGCAAGTGACATCTCTGCCGGATGAAGCCTCCCGTAATGCTTTTCATCCGCAGTCTCATGACGCAGCAGATATCTGTCCGCCCCTGCATCAAAATAGCTCTGATAGCTTTCCTTTGGCTTTTCACCGATAGAAAGCGTAACCGCGCAGTCCGGATACCTGGTCTTAATCCCGGACACTATCTCACAGATGCGCTCATCCGTATAGTACGGATCCTCACCGCCCTGCAGCACAAAGGTACGAAAACCAAGCTCATAGCCGCTCTCGCAGCATGCCATAATCTGCTCCGTACTCAGGCGGTAGCGGTCCGCGTGAGTATTGCTGTGCCTTATGCCGCAGTAGAGACAGTCGTTTTTGCAGTAGTTGGTAAACTCTATCAGCCCTCGTATAAAAACCTGATTGCCATAGGTCTCGTGTGCTTTCTCAGATGCCCTCTTTCTAAGGTAATCAACTGCCTGCATATCATCCGTCTCAAGCAGCATATGCAGCTGCTCGAGGGTGATATTCCGGCAGGCCGTAATTTCATCTATAATTTTTATTATTGCTGTATTTTCGGTCATGCTTTCTCCTGTAGTCTGGTCTGCTTTATTTATTAGAGTAAACTGTCTTCACTCCTATGCCATCCAGCCTGCCAATCCTGCCGGACAGAGCACTGATAATATCCTGTGGTGCGTCAATCGCCACACTGATGATATTCACGTTCTTTTTCTCGTATGGGATACCCATGCGCCCAACAATAAAGCTGCCGTACTCATGCAGCAGATGATTAAGCTGCTCAACCGAATCCGGGTTTTCAACTATAATGCCGATCAGGGCTATTCTTGTTTCCATGCGTTACTCCTTATATCTTGTATTTAATATGAACAAAGGGTGCACTTCGCCGGAAGTACACCCTAAATCTTAAAATGTTCTTCCTCCTCATACGTGAAGCAACTGTCATCTGCTCACAGTATTTGGTGTCAGTGACTCTGAATTATGCCATCAGAGCCTTCAATGTCTGCAGGCTTGAAGAAAGAGGGCTGTTATCAGCATATCTCGCTTCTTGCGTGCTATCTAATATCTAATCTCATTGTATCATGTCTATATTATTTCAACAATATTTTATCTGCTTGTTTCCACAAATATACACTATTTTGAGTGCTGCGAGTGGCATACATACTCTCACAGTAGCGAATAACGTAGCTGCTTAGTGTCTGTAGAATTATGCGCATGAATCGCAGAAACTCACCTGCATGGACGCAGGTGAGAGGAGAAATCGCGCCATGGACGGCGCGTTTCGACGTTTTCGTCAAGCATAGAAGCCCTTCAAAGCATAATTCATACAGACACTTTGCAGCGCAGTGTAGCGAAAGTGAGAGTGTGTATGCCACTCGCAGTACCCAAAATGTGCAGGCTCTAATATTTTTGGACAAAAAAAGAACAGCCATCGTTCTGCTGTCCTTTAGGAGAAGGTATTTTACTATGGGGATAGTAAAAATATATAATGTATTGGGGGGTTTTTACGTTAATTATAGTATCACGTGCCATGAAAAATGTCTATTATCGTGATGCACAAACATGCATAAATTTTCGATTATTTTTTATGCAATTTGCATATTATTGATTTATGATAATCATAACTGTTCAGTACCTTCACAGTTGCGGGCCGCAAGCGCATTATAATCAGCTGCGCTGCCGGGCGCTTGCATGCAATTCGATGTATACCTTAGTGACCCTCATATCATTTCAATATTTTTCAAAATAAATTTATATATAAGTTGACTTTTTTAATCTAAAGGAAGAAAATAGAAACATAAATTGGAAGGAAAGGAGCGGACTCTCATGAAGAAAATACTGGTTTTACCACTGTTGCTTTGTCTTATATTCTGCTCCTTTCTAAGTCTCGACAAAAATCTGGACGAATTTGATCCTGACCGCACAGCATACGGTTCATACGATCACAGGGTTGTCTGGGGCTCCTATGCCTCTTCTGATAAGACCGCGCTTCCACAGCAGGAAGTCTTGGACTCACGCGCAGTGCTTTATTCAGCGTCAGATATGTCGGTGCTCATGGATTGCCAGTATATAGAGGAAATACCTTCTTTTCCTGCAGTCATATGCCGCATCCGTACCTCTTCGCTTGGTTTTTTAGGCAGGCTTACATCCAATTTAAGCTGGCTGGGTGCGTTACTCCAGTTAATACATATTATTTTATTCGCATATGCCGCTATCGTGGTCATGCGCATATGCCTCACAAACACGAGCCGGCGCTTTATTATCCGTTTTATCCACGACAAGGATGGGCATAAACTAATTTCCTTCGCTGATTATTTCAAAATTCGCGCATATGCGGAGGAAATATAACTTAGATACATTAAATAAACATTTTCTCCGCGTCATGCTGACAAAGTAAAACGGAGGATTTAAAATGCTTGAAACAATAATAATTGTCGTGTGCGCTGCTGTTTGTATCGGTGCTGCGGCCTATGCCTGGTGGATGGAGAACGGTCCTGAGAAGGACGACAGTGATGCAGCCAGAAAGAACAGCCAAGGCCATGCTTATACCAGATACGACAGCAATATCAAGGAAGATGTTGTCTTTCACAAAGCACACAAATAATGATAACATTTATCAACATTAGTAACTATAAACCTAAATAAATTATCTCACCCAATTCGTCATATATGGTTACTGTTCACACCTAACAGTAACCATAAATCATCTTTAACCCGGATGTATTATGACAGAACAAAACGAGCCGCAATCCTGATACCCACAGGATTGCAGCTCGTTTTTATATTTCTGTATCTTCACCTCTACAAAACGATGTACTAAATATTAAGCATATCGCTGAGCTCCTTAAGTGCTCCGTCTGTCTCATGTGCGAGAACCTTCTTTGCAAGTATCTTTCCAAGCTGAACACCTTCCTGATCGAAGCTGTTTACATTCCATAAGAAGCCCTGGAACATGATCTTGTTCTCAAAGTGTGCAAGGAGTGCACCAAGAGATGCAGGATTTACCTGGTCTCCGATGATGATGCTTGAAGGACGTCCACCCTCGAAGTTCTTGTTCTTGTTGTCGTCTGCCTTACCACATGCAAATGCAACTATCTGTGCTGCTACGTTTGCACAGAGCTTCTGCTGGCTTGTGCTGTCCTGGATGACTACATCTGTGTCAAGCTGGTTGTTCTTGAAGCCGATGAACTGGAGTGGCACAATATCTGTTCCCTGATGAAGGAGCTGATAGAATGAGTGCTGTCCGTTTGTTCCAGGCTCACCAAAGAGAACCGGTCCTGTCACATAATCTACAGGCTCACCGAAACGGTTAACCGACTTGCCGTTTGACTCCATATCAGCCTGCTGTAAATGTGCAGGGAAACGGCTGAGTGCCTGTGAATATGGAAGCACTGCTGTGCTAGGATATCCGAGTACGTTTCTCTCGTAAACACCGATGAGTGCGTCAAGCATCTCAGGATTCTCCATGATGTCTGCATTCTTTGAAAGCTTATCCTCTGCTGCTGCTCCGTCGAGGAACTGTGCAAATACCTCCGGACCGAATGCAAGTGAGAGAACTGCTCCACCAACTGCTGATGTTGATGAGTAACGTCCTCCGATGTAGTCGTCCATGAAGAAGGCTGCAAGGTAATCATCGCTCTTTGCAAGTGGTGATGTCTCACTTGTTACAGCAATCATGTGCTTAGAAGCATCAAGTCCTGCGTTCTTTAATGCATCCTTTACAAATGACTCATTTGTAAGAGTCTCAAGTGTTGTACCTGATTTTGATACTAATATAAAAATAGAGTGAGCTACGTCAACTGATGCAAGTACGCTTGCCGCATCATCAGGGTCAACATTACTGATGAATTTGGCTTCCATCTTGAATGTATTGTTTTTCTTTGCCCAGTTCTCAAGTGCTAAGTACATAGCACGAGGTCCTAAATCGCTTCCGCCGATTCCTATCTGAACAACTGTTGTAAACTTCTCTCCTGCTGCGTTTGTAATCTCGCCTGAGTGAACCTTGTTTGCGAACTCAGCGATTCTCTCCTGCTGCTCTACGTAGAATTTACGCTTGTCAACTCCGTCTGCCACTACAGCATCTCCGAGCTGTCCACGGGTAAGCTGGTGAAGAACGAGACGGTTCTCACCTGTATTGATAACAGCACCATTGTAAAGTGCCTCAAATTTCTCTGTAAGCTGAGCCTCCTTTGCAAGCTTTGCAAGTGCCTCAAGCACATCTGCATCCACCTGCTTTGCAGCGAAGTTGTAAGTGAATCCCTCTGCCATTGGGATGTTGTACTCCTTGACACGCTTAGCGCCATTGTCTCCTGACATGGCCTCTTTTATGTCAACACGTCCCACTTTAGAAAGCTCCTTGAAGGATTCCAGGGTATCCAAGTTGTTCCAGGTAATCATTGCGATTTCCTCCTTATCATTTAATCTTATTTTCACCAATCGCTTAAATTATACTATCAATCATTTTTAAGTTCAAGAGTTGAGAAACTTTATAAGTAAGTTTTTCGATAAAATTTGTATTTTGTTTTGTTTGTGTGCGAATATGCACTTTTTATGTAAAATCAGTAACTATTCAGATCCATACTCATCCTGCGCTTGAATTTCCATCTTCCTATCGGAGGCATTCACATATTTCTTTGTTCTTTTTTATTTCGTCGTATATCAAAATAATTTATTCCGTTTTCTTTCTTACTGTGTAACTATATGCGTCTAAGCTCAGCCAGACAGATGCACACAAATCCAAGCATTCCTGT
>ERZ773224.3799-NODE-3799-length-12703-cov-3.733871_pt1 | contig 12703 bp, 8 predicted proteins | sample MGYA00580526_ERZ773224 | MGnify/ENA primary metagenome ERZ773224 (study PRJEB29015, sample SAMEA2737743) | human gut metagenome | biome: human gut; feature: human-associated habitat; material: faeces | place: China | collected 2012 ... | reverse complement strand
TGTGCTGACTATATCGGAAACTACATTATTATTCAAAACTATACAAACTTTACCCAAATTTTCCAAGACTTCTTACCGGGCGCTCAATCAACGCTTGTGCCTAATGTTGACGCAGCAGCTGCTTACGACTTTTGGATTCCTCGTGGAACTATCGTAACAACTCTTACGGTCGCAATCGGTGTAGGTATGGTGCCTGCAATGGCTATCTTCCCTATGCTCAGAAAGAAGTTTTCGCTCAAGCAAATTTACATCGGCTCGGCATTATTCGGTCTTGTAGTTCACGCTCTTTGCTATGTTGTTATGGCTCAGGACGTTACAAAGGCTAATATTTATGTTCTTTGGGTATTCTTATTCCTTATGGGTCTTCCGCTTGGTATTTACAACGTTATCACCTATGCGCTCATTGCCGATTCTGTTGACTATCTTGAATGGAAAACAGGTGAAAGACAGGAGGGTGTTTGCTTCGCATTCCAAACATTCCTTTCAAAAGTTAATGCCGCTGTTGCAACCTTTGTATTCGGTCAGATCCTTGACGGCACCGACTTTAAGGCAGTTGACAAATCACTTGTTGACAATGCAGGCAGACAGATTTTCTTCCAGCAATCGGTTGATACTCAAAAGATGCTTTTAGCACTTGTTACAATCGTTCCTGCTGTCGGCTTCCTTCTCACAATCATTCCTATGTTCTTTAACAATTACACAGGTAAGGTTAAGGAACAAGCTCAAAAAGAGCTTGAGGAAAAACGTGAAAAGCTTATGGCTAACAGCGAAAATTAATAAAGCTTTGAATAAAATTCAATAAAACCGTAAAATTATAAAAGGAATTGAAATTCATACTTAATGCGCTTTTCAATTCCTTTTATTTAATGTTTATCAATTTATCGCTTTAATGTGTTACTGCGGTGGCTTGATAAATATTTTTAATTAATGTATAATAAATGCATTATTCTATATTTTGATTGGAGACAATTATGACTGAGAAAAAGAGAGGAAGTTTCTCAGGCTCTATCGGTTTTGTTCTTGCAGCGGCAGGAAGTGCGGTAGGACTTGGAAACATTTGGCGATTTCCCTATTTAGCGGCAAAGGATAACGGTGGCTTATTTATTTTCTGTTATCTGATTTTGGTAGTTACATTTGGTTTTACACTTCTTATAACCGAAATTGCAATAGGAAGAAAAACAAAGCAAAGTCCGCTTACTGCTTACGGAAAAATCAATAAGAAATTTGGATTTTTGGGTTCACTTGCAACGCTCGTACCCATAATTATTTTACCTTATTACTGTGCTATCGGCGGTTGGGTATTTAAATATTTCATAGATTTTATTTCCGGCAAAGGTACGCTTGCGGCGCAAGACGGCTATTTCAGCAACTTTATTTCAGGCAAAAGTGAGCCTATAATTTGGCTTTTGGTATTCATTGCCGCAACGGCAGGTGTTGTACTCGGCGGTGTTGACAAGGGTATTGAAAAAATGGGCAAAATTCTTATGCCGATACTTGTTATTCTTATTATAGGAATTTCTATTTTTTCACTTACTCTTAAATATACAGACGAAGCAACAGGAATCACAAGAACAGGACTTCAAGGATTAAAGCTTTATTTAATTCCTAATTTTGAGGGAGTAACATTTAAGCAGTTTTTCTTGGTAATTATGGATGCTATGGGCCAGCTGTTCTATTCAATCAGCGTTGCCATGGGTATTATGGTTGCTTACGGCTCATACGTTCCTGACAAAACAAATATCAACAAATCAATTAACCAAATTGAAATTTTTGATACTGTAGTTGCTATACTTGCCGGCCTTATGATTGTCCCTGCTGTTTACGTATTTGCAGGAACAGAGGGTATGAGCGCCGGACCGGGACTTATGTTCATTTCACTTCCTAAGGTATTTAATCAAATGGGCAAAGTCGGAATAGTTATAGGCATAGTTTTCTTCTTAATGGTTATTTTTGCGGCAGTATCATCTTCTGTATCAATTATGGAAGCGATTGTTGCAAGTATTATGGACAAGTTCAAATTGAGCAGAAAAAAGAGTGCTGTTCTCGTTACTGTTTATGCTGTTGTTCTCGGCATAATAGTTTGCCTTGGATACAACGTATTCTACTTTGAACTAAAGCTTCCTACCGGTGCTGTAGGTCAAATTCTTGATATCTTTGACTACGTCAGCAACAATATTCTTATGCCGATTGTTGCAATTCTCACATGTATTCTTATCGGTTGGGTTGCAAAGCCAAAAACCGTTATTGATGAGGTTACGAAAAACGGAGAAAAATTTGGCAGAAAATATATCTATATCGGTATGGTAAAAGTAGTTGCTCCTGTGCTTCTTGCAATACTTTTGCTCCAAGCACTCGGTGCATTTTAAAATTGCACAAAAAGTAAACAAAAATCAACTGTAATAAAGTATTAGAAAGTGTCCTAATTTGGGCACTTTCTTTTTTTGCCGTTACATTAGTTTCATAAATATTTTTATATATTTTCAACAGAATTACAAAAAGCATCTTGAATTTTCATTTATTAATGTTAATATTAATATAGGGTGAGTGGCTACTCACTCGATAAATTTTCATAAAAAGGGGTAAATGAAAATGAATGAATACATTGAAAATGTAATCAAAACCGTTGAAAGAAGAGATAATGCAAAACCGGAATACATACAGTGCGTTAAAGAAGTTTTTCGTTCGCTTGAAAAAGTAATTGAACAGCACCCGGAATATGTTGAAGATGATTTGCTTACAAGAATGGCTGAACCGGACAGACTTATTACATTCCGTGTTGCTTGGGTTGACGATGCCGGAAAAACACAAATTAACAGAGGCTATCGTGTTCAGTTTAATTCAAGCATCGGTCCTTACAAAGGCGGATTGCGTTTTCATCCAAGCGTAAACAGCTCTATTATGTATTTCCTCGGATTTGAGCAAACATTTAAAAACTCGCTTACAGGCTTACCTATGGGTGGCGCAAAGGGCGGCTCCGACTTCGACCCGAGAGGAAAGAGCAAGGGCGAAATTATGAGATTTTGCCAAGCGTTTATGACAGAACTTTATCGTCACATAGGACCTAACGTTGATGTTCCGGCTGGTGATATCGGCGTCGGTGCTCGTGAAATAGGCTTTTTATTCGGTCAATACAAAAGAATATCTGACGCATTTGAAAACGGCGTTATAACGGGTAAGGGGCTTTCCTACGGCGGTTCGCTTATAAGACCTGAGGCCACGGGTTACGGTGCAGTTTATTATCTTTGTGAGGTTTTAAAGCACGAGAATGACAAGCTGAAAGGCAAAACAGTTGCAGTTTCGGGATTCGGCAACGTAGCTTGGGGCGCTTGCAAAAAGCTTGCCGAGCTTGGTGCAATTCCCGTTACAATTTCAGGTCCTGACGGATATATTTACGATAAGGACGGAATTATTACCGAGGAAAAAATAAATTATTTACTTGAAATGCGTGCCTCCGGCAGAGACAGATGTGAGGATTATGCCGACAAATTCGGCGTTCCTTTTTATAAAGGTCAAAAGCCTTGGAGCGTTAAGGTAGACGTAGCAATGCCTTGCGCAACTCAAAATGAAATCGGTATTAAAGAGGCTAAGCAAATCATTGCAAACGGCACAAAATACTACATTGAGGTTGCAAATATGCCGACAACAGAGGAAGCACTCAATTATCTTTCGGATATGGACAGTGTTATTGTTGCTCCGTCAAAGGCTGTTAATGCAGGCGGTGTTTGCGTTTCAGGTCTTGAAATGAGCCAAAACAGTCAAAGACTTTCGTGGACAGCAGAAGAGGTTGATGAAAAGCTCCACAATGCTATGATTAACATTCACAAACATTCCGTTGAAGCTGCCGAGAAATATGGCCTTGGCTACAACCTTGTTGCCGGCGCCAACATTGCAGGCTTTGAAAAGGTTGCTGACGCTATGACAGCTCAGGGTATTGTTTAATTTTCTAACCTAACTATTACTTAAATTTATATAGGGCAGTATGTACTTTGCATACTGCCTTTTTTTATTAAGTAGTATAGAATTTCACATTTTACTATTGTGCGTTTTGTGCAAAAAATTTTAGAAAATCAATTTTTAAATTATTTGTTACATAGTTTTACTAAATTTTTAGTAAAAACAGAGATTTTTATGTATTACTAATATTTAATATAATTGTTGTTGCATTTTTTATTGAAAACTGATATAATAATTACGTAATCTTGTTGAGATTGCATAGTGGTTTTTGAAATTATTTATTATGATGTGTATATGAGAAAAAGAATTTGTTATTGATTAGGTATATATTGGAAAGTATAAGATATAATAGAGTGATGTATTGTGAAACCCGATAGGGAGGTTTTAGTTATGAAAAAGATTTTATTTGTTTGTACAGGTAACACTTGTCGTTCCCCAATGGCAGAGGGAATTTTTAATAGTTTAGCAAAAGAATATCACGTTGATGCAGTTGCTGAAAGTGCAGGTTTTGATACTGAAGACGGTCTTCCTGCATCTGAAAATGCAATCAAGGCTTGTTCTGAAATCGGTGTTGATATTAGCAACCATAAGTCCAAGAAGTTTGATGAATGTAACCTTGATGAATACATTAAATTTCTTACAATGAGCTTTGACCATGCAAATATCCTTATTGATAAGGGTATTCCTTGGAACAAGATTGAGGTTCTTTGTGGTGCTGACCATGGTGTCCCTGACCCATATGGTTTTGGTCTTGGCATTTATCGTTCTTGTCGTGATGTAATTAAGCGTTGTATCGAAAAGTATTTTATCAAACTTGAAGAGAAAGAAAAGGACTCTAAGGTAGAAAATGAAGATAATCGGAATGAATGAGGATAATATTTATTCTGTAAAAGAAATTGAAGATGAATGTTTCAGCAATCCCTGGTCTTTTGAAAGCCTAGAAATAGAGCTTTCTAAGGTTGGGGCTTGCTTTTATGTTGCCGAAGAAGATGAAGCAATGGGCTACATAGGCTTTAATATGGTGCTTGATGAAGGCTATATTGCCAACTTAGCCGTTAAGGAAAAGTACCGTAGAAAAGGTGTGGCTAATGCCTTACTTCAAAAAGTAGTTGATACTGCTAAAGAAAATAACCTTGCTTTCGTTTCATTAGAAGTAAGGGAAGGCAACACTCCGGCAATAAATTTATATAATAAATTTGGATTTACTAAGCAAGGTGTAAGGAAAAATTTTTATCGCAATCCTACCGAAAATGGATTGATTTTAACTAAATTTCTATAAAGGAAAAATAATATGAAGATTTTAGGAATAGAAAGTTCATGTGACGAAACTGCAGCATCAGTTGTGGAAGATGGCAGAGTTGTATTGTCAAATGTAGTTGCAAGTTCAGTAGAAGAACATAAACTATATGGTGGTGTTGTACCGGAAATCGCATCAAGACGACACGCAGAGTGTATCTCTCAAGTTGTAGAACAAGCTCTAAGTGACGCAAATGTTACTCTTGATGATATTGACGGTATCGGTGTTACTCACGCTCCCGGTCTAATTGGAGCTTTACTTGTAGGTGTGAATTTTGCAAAAGGTTTAGCTTATAGTGCTAAGAAACCACTTGTGCCAACTCATCACCTAAGAAGTCACATTGCATCAAATTATATTTCAAATAAAGAATTAAAACCACCTTTTATGTGCCTAGTTGTGTCAGGTGGTCATAGTCATATTGTTATGGTTGAGTCTTATACCAAGATGAAAATTATCGGCAGAACTAGGGATGATGCAGCAGGTGAAGCATTTGATAAGGCTGCTCGTACAATGGGTATGAGTTATCCGGGTGGTATTTCTATGGATATTGAGGCTGAAAAAGGCGATCCATTTGCCTTTAAACTTCCAAGACCTATTGTTCATGATGCACCATATGATTTTTCATTTAGTGGACTAAAGACTGCTATTATCAATACAATACATAATGCAAGTCAAAAGGGAGAATCTTTACCAAAAGCAGATTTATGTGCATCCTTTAGATGGGCAGTAGTTGATTGTCTTGTAACTAATTTTCTAAAAGCTGCTAAAGATTATAATGTGAAAACCCTTGTAATTGCCGGTGGTGTATCTGCAAATTCACTTTTAAGAAGAAGATTACAAGAAGAATGTAAGAACTTAGGCTATGAACTTTATATGCCTGAAAAGAAGTATTGTGGTGATAACGGTGCTATGGTAGCAAGTCAGGCTTATTATGAATTACTTGACAATAATATTGCTGATTTAGACCTAAATGCAGTAGCAACACTTCCTATCGACTATAGATAATTCTATATTAGAATTATAAAAATTCTTTAAAGGAAAATAATATATTGTACCAAAACCCGATTGATTTTCAGTCGGGTTATTTTTTATGTAAAAAATTCTTGACATATACCCTACAGGGGTATACAATACAATTGTAAGTTAGAGAGTTTATTGATAATTTACAGGGGAAATTCGTGAGGTGACTCTATGAATACAGATAGCAAAGATAAAAATGCAAATATAGATTTAGCAGAAAATTCTGTTGAAGAAATAAATTTTTCAGAAAAATGTTGTTCAGAAAATAGTGACAATACTAATAATGAAAAAGGTTGTTGTCACAAAACTAAGGAAAGAACAACTGATGAACAGAAAAAGCTAATGAATAGACTTAGTAGGATTGAAGGTCAGATTAGAGGAATTAAAGGTATGGTTGAAAAAAATGCTTACTGTACAGATATTCTTGTACAGGTTTCTGCCGTAACCTCAGCACTAAATTCCTTTAGCAGAGAACTTCTTGCAAATCATATTCGTACTTGTGTGGTACATGATATTAAAGCAGATAAGGAAGAAACAGTTGATGACCTAATTTCTACATTAAAGAAAATTTTGAAATAGGGGTGATATTGTGAAACAATATAATGTTACCGGAATGAGTTGTGCTTCTTGTGTTGCAAGGGTAGAAAAAGCTGTCAACAAGGTTGAGGGTGTTACTTCTTGTTCAGTAAATCTACTGACTAATTCAATGTCAGTTGATGGGGATGTTAAGTCAAGTGATGTTATCAGTGCAGTAGAAAAGGCAGGTTATGGTGCATCTCCAAAAGGTAATTCTTCTAAAGAAAATAAATCTAATGATGAACCATTGAAAGATACTGAAACTCCTAAATTAAAGAAAAGATTGTTTTCTTCTTTAGTATTTCTATTATTATTAATGTATATTTCAATGGGTCATATGATGTGGGGATTCCCTTTACCTAGCATTTTGGCTAATAACCATATTGCAATGGGTCTTATTCAGCTACTACTAACAGGCATTATTATGTTGATAAACCAAAAGTTCTTTATTAGTGGTTTTAAAGCTCTTATCCATAGGTCACCTAATATGGATACACTTGTTGCTTTAGGTGCAGGTGCATCATTTATTTATAGTGTGTATGCTTTGTTTGCAATGACAAATGCCCAAGTTAATAACGATATGTCACTTGTAATGAAGTATATGGATGAATTTTACTTTGAGTCAGCCGGTATGATTTTGACACTTATTACTTTAGGTAAAATGTTAGAGTCCTATTCAAAAGGCAAAACCACTAATGCTATAAAAGGACTAATGAATTTAGCACCTAAAAAAGCCACAATATTAGTTGATAATACTGAAAAGGTAGTGCCTATTGAAGAAGTAAAAATCGGTGATATTTTTGTTGTAAAACCCGGTGAAAACATACCTGTTGACGGTGTTGTAATTGAAGGTGAAAGTGCAGTTAATGAGTCAGCACTAACCGGTGAGAGTATTCCTATTGATAAAACAGTTGGTGACAATGTATCAGGTGCAACAGTAAATCAGTCAGGTTTTATTAAGTGCAAAGCAACTAAAGTTGGGGAAGATACAACTCTTTCTCAGATTATTAAAATGGTCAGTGATGCCTCAGCTACTAAAGCACCTATTGCTAAGGTAGCAGATAAGGTTTCAGGTATATTTGTACCTATTGTTATTTCAATTGCAGTAGTTACAATTATTGTGTGGTTACTATGTGGTGCAACCTTTGGCAATGCACTGGTTAGAGGTATTTCTGTACTTGTTATCAGTTGTCCTTGTGCATTGGGTTTGGCAACACCTGTAGCTATAATGGTTGGTAATGGTGTGGGTGCAAAGAATGGTATTTTGTTCAAGAATGCAACTTCACTAGAAACTACAGGAAAGGTCAGTTATGTGCTACTTGATAAAACAGGTACAATCACTAACGGTACACCGGTAGTAACAGATATAATTCCTAGTGAGAATTATACTGAGAATGATTTGCTAAGCTATGCTTCTTCACTTGAAAGCAAAAGTGAACATCCTCTTGCAAAAGCAGTTGTACAGAAAGCTATTGACAGTAATATTAATACCATTGAAACAAAAGACTTTAAGTCACTAACAGGTAACGGTGTATCAGCTAAAATAAATGGCAAAACTGTTGTTGGTGGTAGTGTAAAGCATATTTCTTCTATTGCTAATATAGATGAAAATATTATTAAACAAGCTGATGACCTTGCAACTAAAGGCAAAACACCTTTACTGTTTGTTATGGATAACCGGTTGCTAGGTATTATTGCTGTAGCCGATGTTGTGAAAAGTGATAGTCCAAAGGCAATTAAAGAACTTCAAAATATGGGTATTAAGGTTGTTATGGTTACAGGTGATAATGAAAAGACAGCTCAAGCTATAGCAAAAGAATCCGGTGTTGATGAAGTAATTGCCGGTGTATTACCTGACGGTAAAGAAAAGGTTGTTACTCAGTATAAAGAGAAGGGTATAGTTGCAATGGTTGGTGACGGTATCAACGATGCACCTGCATTAACAAGAGCAGATATTGGCATTGCTATTGGTGCAGGTACTGATGTTGCAATTGACTCAGCTGATATTGTATTGATGAAAAGTAAGCTAACTGATGTTTCAGGTGCAATCAGACTAAGCAGAGGTACTTTAAGGAATATTCACGAAAACCTATTTTGGGCATTTATCTACAATGTAATCGGTATTCCTTTAGCAGCCGGTGTGTGGATTCCTATTTTTGGTTGGACTCTTAGTCCTATGTTTGGTGCAGCAGCAATGAGCCTTTCAAGTTTCTGTGTTGTTACAAATGCCCTTAGACTTAACTTCTTAAATATCAGAAGTAGCAAAAGGGATAGAAAGATAAAAAATAAAACTAATAAAAAGGAGAAAAATACTATGACTACAACTCTAAAAATTAACGGTATGATGTGTCCTCACTGTGAGGCAACAGTAAAAACTGCTTTGGAAAGCATTGATGGCGTTACTTCTGCTGAAGTAAGTCACGAAAGTGGTACAGCAGTAGTTACTCTTTCAAAAGAAGTAAACGAAGATGTACTAAAGAAAGCAGTAGTAGACAAAGGTTATACTGTTGAATAATTAAGTAATATACATTCATTTAAGAATATATATTGTAAAAGTGTGGTAATATGTTATAATGAAGTCATTGATTTAATAGTCAATGACTTTATTTGTTTTTGCAAGAATGGAGGTATATATGCTTCAAATAGAAAATATAAGCAAAAAGTATGTTACAGGTGACTTAGTACAACAAGCACTAAAGAATGTTAGCCTAACACTTCGTGACAATGAGTTTGTTGCTATTCTTGGACCTAGTGGTTCAGGTAAAACTACATTGCTAAATGTAATCGGTGGACTTGATAGGTACGATAGTGGTGACTTGATTATTAACGGTATTTCTACTCAAAAGTATAAGGATAGGGATTGGGACTCTTACCGTAACCACACAATCGGTTTTGTTTTCCAGAGTTACAACCTTATTCCTCATCAAACTGTACTTTCTAATGTGGAACTTGCCCTAACTATTTCAGGTATCTCAAAGTCAGAAAGAAGAAAAAGAGCAAAGAAAGCACTTGAAGAAGTAGGTCTAGGTGACCAAATTCATAAGAAGCCTAACCAAATGTCAGGTGGTCAAATGCAGAGAGTTGCTATTGCAAGAGCCTTAGTTAATAACCCTGATATTTTACTTGCTGATGAACCTACAGGTGCTTTGGATACAGAAACAAGTATTCAGGTTATGGAATTGCTAAAGCAAGTTGCCAAGGACAGACTTGTTGTAATGGTTACTCATAACCCTGAACTTGCAGAAGAATATGCCAACAGAATTGTAAGACTAAAGGATGGTGAAATCACAGATGACACTAACCCTTACGTTGTAGAAAAGTCAAAGGTAGAAAAGCCACAACATAAAAATATGGGTAAGTCCTCAATGTCAATTTTCACTTCACTTGCACTTAGCTTTAATAACCTAAAGACAAAGAAAGGCAGAACACTTTTAACTTCCTTTGCCGGTTCTATAGGTATTATCGGTATTGCACTTATCCTTGCTTTGTCAAATGGTGTAAATAACTATATTGCCGATGTACAGAAAGACACTATGACCTCATACCCTATAACTATTAATGCTCAAGATATGGACTTAACAAGTGTTATGAATGACGGTCAAAGTGCAGCAGTAGAAAAAGAAAATGTTGACCATAAGAAGGATAAGGTTTACTCCAACACTACAGACCTTGAAATGACTTCAAGTATGACAAGTAGTGTTAGTGAAAACAACCTAACAAAATTCAAGGAATACATTGATGATAAAGACAGTGAAATTAATAAGTACATTGGTGAAAACGGTGTTGTATATTCCTACGATACTTCTTTTGGTGTGTATTCTTATGACCCTAACAAAAAGTTAGTTAATTCTGACGGTAGTTCATTTAAGACAGAAAAAGACAACTCAAATAATACCTTTAGCCAAATGACTAGTATGAGTAGTCAAATGACAAGTATGATGGGTGGCAGCAAAAACGGTTTTTCTGAACTAATGCCGGGAAAAGGTGACAACCTAGTAAGTGGTGCAGTTAAAGAAAATTATGATTTGCTTTACGGTCACTATCCTGAAAAGTACAATGAAGTTGTTTTAGTATTAGATACCAACAATGAAATTCGTTCAACTGATTTGTATAAGCTGGGACTTCTACCTGCTAAAGAATATGAAAAGTATATGGATGAAATCAACAAAGGCAAAAAGGTAAATCCCGATACTTCAAAATGGTCATATGAAGATGCTTGTAAACATAGTTTCTATCTAATTCCTGCTTGTGATTACTACGAAAAAACAAGTAACGGCACATACAAGAATATTTCTGATGATGACCAGAAAATGAACAAAATTCTAAAGAATAACGCTATTAAACTAAAAATTTCCGGTGTTATCAGACTTAAAGACTCAGACAACAGAATTATCAGTCAGCCTGTAGGATATACTCAGGCACTGACAAAATATATCATTGACTATACAAATAAAAGTGATGTTGTAAAGGCTCAGAAAAAGTCTAAGGATGTTAACATTCTTAGTAATATGAGATTTGCACCTGATGGCAAAAAAGAAAAAATTGCCGATGCTAAAAAGTATCTTAATGGTTTAGGTGTTAGTGAAAAAGCAAAACTTTGCAAGAATATTATGAATTCGGTTTATGGTAACGATAAGCAAATGCAAAGTCAACTTGCTAACCTAACAGAAGAACAACTAGCCTCTTCTCTAGACCAGTTTGTAAAGAATAATCCTGATGATAAGGTAATGCTAAATATTTATGATACCTATATTTCACCTGGTAGCTACGATGATAATATGAAAGAATTTGGTGTTGTTGACTTAGCTACACCATCCTCAATTAATATTTATGTAGATAGCTTTGAAGATAAAGACGGTATCCGTACAGCAGTAGATAACTATAATAACGGTGCTAGGGAAAAGGATAAAATCAGCTATACCGACTATGTAGCACTTCTTATGTCCTCAGTTACAACAATTATCAATGTTATCTCCTACATTCTAATTGCTTTCGTTGCAGTATCATTAATTGTTTCTTCAATTATGATTGGTATTATTACCTATATTTCTGTACTTGAAAGAACAAAGGAAATCGGTATTCTAAGGGCAATCGGTGCATCAAAACAAAATATCAGTCAGGTATTTAATGCAGAAACATTTATTATAGGCTTGTGTTCAGGTATTATAGGTATAGGCTTAAGTGAGCTTATCTTGATACCGTCAAATGCAATTATCCATTCATTAATGGGTACAACTGATGTTAATGCTACAATTCCGATAGTAGCAGGTATTGTGCTGGTTGTAATCAGTGTTCTTCTTACTTTAATAGGTGGTTTAATTCCGGCTAAAAAGGCAGCAAAGAAAGACCCTGTAATTGCATTAAGAAGTGAATAAAAATTAAATTTTGTGAAAAAGGAACTGTTTTTCAGTTCCTTTTTTGTTTGTTATGGTATTGTAAAATATTTAATTATCAGTTAAAATAATATTATAATTTGAATAAGAAAGAAGAGAAAGAAATGGCTTTACCAAACGACCCTATGATTTTGTTATCATATGTAAATACTCAGTTAAGAGATAATTATAGTTCTTTATCGGAATTATGTAAGTCTTTGTGTGTGGATAAGGATGAAATCACTTCTAAACTTTCCACAATAGATTATGAGTATGATGAAAACTTAAATAAGTTTGTGTGATTTTATAATTTGCATAGATGAAAGGAGTACATTGGTTGTACTCCTTTTATTTATCATATTAAATAATATCTATACAAATTAGGGTTTTTCAATTTTGTTTGTGGGTAAGGGTAAATTTGATAAATTGGGGTTTGTGGTGCTAGAACTTGCCTTGTTATGTGGTAGATATTTAGAATTAGTAG
>ERZ773224.3796-NODE-3796-length-12717-cov-4.728558_pt1 | contig 12717 bp, 11 predicted proteins | sample MGYA00580526_ERZ773224 | MGnify/ENA primary metagenome ERZ773224 (study PRJEB29015, sample SAMEA2737743) | human gut metagenome | biome: human gut; feature: human-associated habitat; material: faeces | place: China | collected 2012 ... | reverse complement strand
GAGAATGGCGTAGTCCCCGTCAATTTTCAAAACTAAATATTTTTTCTAACATTAATACTTCTCCATATATTAAGCATAAAAAAATCGGTGGGAAGAATATTTATTCTTCAAAAGATAGATAAGCCAAAGCATATCTTCTTCCACCGATATGTGTTTTCCAGACATAGTCTAGAGGGAATTAAGTTCCTTTACCCTGGCTCCGATGCATCTTCATAGATAACATTTCTCACTGTTCGGGTAATGCGGGACGAATGGCATTATTATCGTTGTTGACATTGTTGCCGTTGTTGTTGACGTTTGCCGCGTTATTATCATTGTTACCAGGCGAGCGCAACCACCACCAAGAATGAAAACCTATAACCTAATCCCCAGATAACGCATCATAGCGATAATCTCTTTCTGTCACTGTTAATCCAGGCTCCAAGATATTGCATACATTCTGTACTCTTCTTGGATATTTGCTCATATTGTTTAAACAAAATACATCCTGAATCTTTGGAGATATCAGCAAAATAACAAAGCAATTTCAATGATGTCATAGCTTGATGCTGATATTCCAGCCTTTTGTCTATGCTGCTTTTATTTCCTTTTGATACAAAACTATCTTTTGCCCGATACAGATTTTCAATTATATCAAGTGAAAGATTCTGCAATCTTGACACAAAAGTATATCTATATTGTTTTGGAGATTTTTGCGTTACAATCATGACGTAGGTGCATAAATCCTTCGCTTTCGTAATAACTGTAAGTTCACTTTGTTTCTTTTGCATACCAACCTCTTTATAAAAATGTGCCGACTGCCTTCGGCAGGATTTATAAGGGGCTAAAAGCCCCTTGGATTACTCGCTTCGCTCGTAAGATTTTGCGACTTCGTCGCATTAGATGATTTCTGATTAAATGATTTATGATTCAAGATTTATCCATAAAGCGGGACGAATGGCACCATCATCGTAGTTGACACGGATGCCGTCGCGGCTGGCGTAGCCGCCGCTTCTGACGCCTGCCGCGTAAGAATCATTGTAACTAGGCGAGCGCAACCACCACCAAGTGGCTTCGCCGTCATAATTGGCTATTCTTTCATCATCTGACTTAAAATACTTATTTGCTTCATCAATACTTAATAGGAATATTTTATCCTCAGTGTCGTTCCCCCCAGCAGTTCCATACTCTGAATTATCGTTATTTTTTACCTTTGTTTTAACAATTTGAGACTTTTCTTCTTCATTAAATTGATTATAAAATTCATTATTAAGATATTTTCTTAGCGTACAATTCTCCCAGGTGATTGATTCATATTCTTCGTTGTACTCTCTTTCTTCTACACAATCTGTTGTAATAAGAAGGGCTTTACCATTTTCCTGTGCCAATACTGTCCATTTATAATTACCAAAGTCAACCTGATTTCCTACTTGAATTTTCTTCTTCTTCTTCTCTTCAATCATATTAGTGTCGTTTTTTAGTATTTCATCAACATCCTTATAACCTTTAATTAACAAAAATGAACCATATGCTTTTGTATATTCCTTATTTGTTAAGTAATCTTTAGCCTGATTATACTTTGCTGCTTTAATTTTATCTTTAGAATCCTTATAATCTCCTAATTCCTTATACGCTTTAATTGCTTCAGTATACTTTTTATTATTAAGATATCTTTCTGCTTTACTATACTTATTTGCTGGAATAATAACTGTATTTATAATGATTATTGCAATAATAGCCACAGCCACTATTGATGTAGTTATCATTATTATTTTCTTTTTCTTTTCAGCTTGCTTTTTCTCAGATTGTATTCGTGCATCTTTTATTTCTTGAATCTTTTGTTCACACTTTTTTATGTATTCCTCTGATTCTTTATAACCATTCATTTTTCTAAACTGGTTAATTACGCCCTTGTAATCATATTCTCCAGCTGCTTTTTCATAATCCGCAATTTTTTCTTGATAATCAGCCTCTCTTCTATCACTAGCAGAATTAAACATTTCTTCAGCTTTTTTATCTGAAGTTTCTATATGGTTTTTATAATTATCAATAACACTTAATTTAGATTTTTCTGCTTCAGATTCTGCATCCTTTACTCTATCGCTAAGTGCTGTATCTATTCTTTCAACAATATCTGATATTAATTCGCCAGTTGCCCCATCCGCATATTGATTCGCTCTCATATACAGTTTTTCTGACTTTATTTCACCAATTGCATCTTCCTTTAACCTCATTCTTGAAGTGACATAAGATACATACTTTAGTTCAAATACATATATATTTCTTATCTGTGACTCGCTAAGATAACCCTCTATATAATATTTTTTTGCCCTTTCATCAATATGCTCACTTGCAGTTTCTGTGGCAGTCAGAGTTTCAGCTTCTGGATTATTATATTTCCTTACATAGTAATCTACTAATTCATCAGTGTTGCTGCACTGATACTTGGCCATCCATTTTCCAAGATAAGCCTCTGCACACTCTGCATCCTGATTAAGAACTTCTTCAAAGAAATCATCAGCTTTCTGCCATTCTTTGTCCTCAAGTGCCATATTTCCACGCTTTAATAGGGCGTCATTATTGTTCCCACTTGCTGTCTGCTGAACAACTACATTTGGCTGTGTCATTTTTTCCTTTTCTGAATCAAGAATTTTCTTAATGCCTCGAATTAGGTCCTGCATGAAACCAAGCTTGCTCATATCCTGTGCCTGGAGATGACTAAATTCATCTGGTAAATCATATGGATCCATATCGCGGTATGCAGGAATAAGCATTTTCTTTGCACCTCCACTTATGAGTGCAAGATATCTGCTCCATTCATTTTTTACCCATACTGCGTTGAAAAACTCCGGTTTTGTACCAAGTACAACCATTACCTTTGAACTGTTAAGGGCTGCAAATATGTATGGTTCGTAGGCAGTTCCAAGTTTGTCCTCAAGAGTTATTCTTGAGAAAAATACTTTAAAACCTTCCTGAGTTAACTGATAATACAAATCATTTGCTAGAACTGAATCCTGTGTGCGTCGCCCCTGTGCATCAGTTTCCTTATAGCAGATAAATACATCAAATGGTTCCTCTTTGTTTGAGATTTCAAGGATACCTTTTTGAATTTCATCAATTGCTTTTGCTTCATTTTCATATACGACTTTCTGAGCTGCGTCTGCATGCTCAATCGCAGCCTTGTAGTTTTCATCGGCATAGATTGATGTATACTGAGCTCTGTTGACTGTTGGAACTCGCTTGTGAGTTGCTGGATCTTCAACGTACTCGATACCATAACGGCAAAGTACAAGTGACCAGTATGCTTCTGCATCTGTATTGTCCTCGTTAAGAATCTGCTCGTAAATTCCCATAGCCTTGTCAAAGTCGTTGTTACGTCTAAAATGATTTGCTCGGTCATAGAGATTTGCTTTCTTGTCATCATTTAATTTTGGTAATGTCTGCTTTGAACCACAATATTCGCACTCACATACTGTTGCATCTGGTTCATAGCTTAATTCTCCACCACACATTTTACATTTTAGTACTGCCATAATTTTATTCCTCCAAATTTAATTTATTTATTAAACTTACAAATTCTGTTTCTCTCTGACAATGTTACGCTTATCTGCTTACATAACTTGACTACATCTTCATTTGCTCCATCTATTACTGCCTTTTGGATTTCACTTAATTGTGTCTTAAGTTCACCCTCAATCTCTTTTGTCTGGTCATTTGAAACCGGATCACTGAATCTGAATTCATCAGCAATGTTCTGAATTACTTTCTTTGTTTCTTCATCCTCACACTGCTTAACCAAAGAAGCTGACATTGACTGAAGTTCACGCATGTTATTTACATCAGTTTTTATCTTTACATCCTGTCTCTCAACTTCTTCTCTTACTGCATCCGCTGCTATTAAGCCAAGAGCTGCTATTGCAAGTATTAATATGTTTGCAATTACAAGTATCCATAAAGGAAAGTGCTTTCCGAGTGCCATTTCGATAAGGCTTACTGCAAGCTGAACTGCAATGTATACAAATCCAATTCTTGCAATTGGAAAGCCGTAAAACTTACTTTTTGCATCGCCGCCATCTATGAATGCCATATTAAATACGAGAAACTGTGCAACAATTGCTAATGTTCCGAACATATATGCCAACCAGAAATTTGGTGTTTCCATGTCAAATGGAGCGGCAAATGCAATTGTTGTAAATACCACATCAATAATCGCTAAAGCTATATATCCTCTTATCTTATTCTTATTAAATGTCATAACTACTCCCCTCTCTTCTTTCCACAGTTACCACAGAAGTTTCCCGTGATTCCTGTCTGTCCACAGCTACAATCCCATGTTTCTGGTAACTCTGGTTCTGGTTTCTTTGCTCCACAGTTACTGCAGAAGTTTCCTGTTATTCCTGTCTGTCCACAGCTGCAGTCCCATGTTTCTGGTAACGCTGGTTCTGGTTTCTTTGCTCCACAATTGCTACAGAAGTTTCCTGTTATTCCTGTCTGTCCACAGCTGCAATCCCATGTATTTGCTGGCTGTACTCCCGGATTTGCCATCTGTGGTGCACCATTTACATCCTGTGCCTGGAAGTTCATTCCCTGCATCATTCCACCAATTTGTGGTGCGATTGCACTTGCTGCTGCCATTCCAACACCAAGACCCATCATATCGCCAACGATGCTGCTTCCACCGCCGCCACCTGATATTGCCGGCCCCATGTTTCCAATACCTTCTGCGTAAGCCTTCTGAACCTCTGACTGCAATATATCCTTTTCTGTATAGCCCTTTGCTCTCATGATTTCTGCCTCTGTCATACCTTGCATTCTCATTGCCTGAGCCTCAGCCTGTGCTTCAATTACTCTACGCTCGGCTTCTCTCTTGGCTATTTCTGTTTCAGTCATTTGTCTCTGCAATTCTGCTTCTCTGTGAGCTGCTTCGATTGCTGCCTTGCTCTGTTCTTCAGCAGTTCTATATTGTGCTTGACTCTGTGCCTGAGCTGTTTTTACGGTTGCCTCAGCCTGAATCATTCTTGTCTGAAGTGTAATTGTATGTAATTCTCTAATTCTCTTGAAGTTTGGATCATCTTCAGGAAGAACAACGTTTGTAACATAGAACTGAGGGATTGTAAGACCGTACTCTTCAAAGCCCGGAAGTATCTTTTCTTTTAAATTAGCAGAAATTAAATCAAGCTTTTCATCAATTTCAAGCAAATCGATTGCTTCATTTTTGATTACTGCTGAAAGATTTGTTTTTACTGCATTTGCAATTAAAGGTCTAAATGATGTCTGTATTGATTTTGTATAATCATCTCCATCATCCCATGCAATACCGCCTGTTGTTCCTACTAATTTTATTAATAACTTTCTTGCATCACTTACCTGAAGATTTAATGTTCCTGATGCGCCAATTTCTAGAGGTGTTCCACTTAACGGATCAATAAATCTTACCTTGTCTGGTGTTCCCCATTTGATTGACATCTGAACAGTCTTATTTATGAAATATACTTCCGAATGGAATGTTCCTTCTGTGTCTGTAGGAAGGCTGTACACCTTTTCTAACAATGGAAGCTGCTGTGTTTCAAGTGTGTAGCGACCTGGACCAAATAAATCAAGCGCTTGGCCATCCTTAAAGAAGATTGCTTCCTGACTTTCGTGTACAATAAGCTGTGAGCCATAGTTAAAGTCTTCAATAGGATGCTTCCAGATAAATACATCATTTCCACCCTCGTACTTTATAATGCTTGCAAGTCCATCCTTCTTGATTTTCTCGCTCATTACTCTTTCTGCAACATCATTTTCACAGTCACATACAGGACATACATATCTAGTTGCTCCTTTATTTACTGTAAGTCTAACTCCACACTGCATACATGAGATTTGTTCAACCTTTGACATATCATCAAATGTATTAATTTTCTCTCTACATACAGGACAGATTGCTGCATCTCCTTTTGCCTGATCAAATAAAACGTTATTTCCACAATGGGAACATGTTCTGCTTGTAAATCTGTCTGTTTTTACATTAATAGTATTTCCACATGAACAAGATATCTTCTTACTTGAGAAGAATCCTGTCTTTCCTTCTGCGTATTTCCCACACACTGGACATTCAATTACAAATTTTGCCATTTTCTAATCCTCCATTTATTCATCTACTATTTCCGTATTTTTTAATCCAAAGCTCAAAAACATTGTTATTATCTCATTCCTCGTTCGTCCTGTCTTTTCGGCAACGCCGTCTATTTCCTTCAATAAATCTTTTGGAATTCGACAGGATACAACAAGCGTTTCCTCTTTATATTTTTTTGCCTGAATCTTCAGAGTCTTTTCTGCCATAATCTCTCCAATCTGACTTGTATAGCCTTGTAAATTTATGTAGCAAAAAATGACAGTTTGATAACTGTCTTTCACTTTTATTTAGTTGTTAATTTTTTCCGCACAATACTACATTTGTATTACAATTATACAATGGAAACGTATCCATTGCAATAATACAATTGTAATACATTAAAATTGTATTTTTTTCATAAACTGACCGTTAGTTACATTTTTTTATATAAAATGTACAAATGATTAATACAAATTTTTTTAATTCATGAATGCATATTTTTTTCGTATTATATCCTTTCACACAGCAAAAGTGCTCAAGGTTATTTACACCTTGAGCATATCAATATTCCCTTATTAGGATATTTCACCTTTCTCCACCCCATCTATTGTCCGCAAAAACAACTCCGTCAGTGTTTCCTTCATCTTAGTACTTAACTCTTTCAATCTTTCATCCACTGATTCTTCATCCTTTTCCTTTATTCCTAATATCGTATTTGCATCTGTATCCAGTGCATCCATTAACCTATACAAAAGGTCAATGCTCATTTTATTACTTCCTTCTTCCAACTGATATACATGTGATTGACTTATTTTTGCTCTGTAAGCCGGTTCAAATACAGATACATTCTTTTTTATTCTTAATGATTTAATTATGTTTCCAACTTCTAAACCTTTGTATTCCATTTATTCCTCCTGATTTTCTCCTCTATTGCAATGCATCGCATCACGTCTGACGCAGTTGCAGTAACATAACACGCCAATCATTACTTACTACTTTGTTTCTTTCCTCTGCCCGTCGCCAGTATATGTATTGTAGCTTGCTACCATACTTCAGTATGGGTCACGGCATAGTCAACAACCTCAAACTTATAGTTATAATAAGTAGAAACTATTTCATGCATTGCCTTAAAGGAGGTTTGCCGGCTCATTTGAGCCTCTTCTAATATACTGTTTTTAAATATAAATTAAGAGTTAGTAGCACTATACCTTTTACTCATCATCAATAACCATACAACTTCTGCCTAAAACCAAATAATCAATCGTTGTATCTAATACTTCTGCCAAATAAACAAATGTGTCAATTCTGGCTCCATTTATTCCACACTCAATCATCTTTAATCCTTGACATGAAATTCCAATCTTTTCTGACAGCTTTTCCTGTGTTAATCCCTTTGCTTTTCTTAACTCCTTGATTCTTTTTCCGCTTTCCTTAATATCGTAATAAAACATCTTTTTCCTTTCTGGAAAACCAGAAAGGTTCGTTGTCTGCACCTGACACTTTAATTACATATATGTTTTTCTATGCACAAAAAAAGACGCAAGGGAAATCCTGTAAAGTAAATCTACTTCTTACTGATTTTCCCCTGCGTCTCTGGTGCTCCTACAGTTACCTCAATAACTATATGCCCTTATCAGGTGGGCCTATTTAATTTTTTATAATGAATTTTTCAGTCATCCATAATATCCACATTCGTAATCATATGGTGAATGGTATTTTTTTTCTTATGTAATTTGCTTAATTCATTTTTCGCAGCACTGTTCTTTGTTGCTGCTTCTCCAATAGTCTTATATAGTCTTGACTCTCTTAATTTAATTGAGCCTCTTCTATCCGTAAAGCAGACCTGATAGAAACCATTGGCTATATTAACTATTATCACTTCTTTTATGTGCATCCCATTTTCTATGATATACACGTGCTCTCCAATGCCATACTTGTAAATCAATTTTTACACCTCACACAAATAGTTTTCCGTTAATCATTCTCTCTGCTACATATTTCTCATCTATCTTTTTAAGTGTTAAAACTCTTTTACATCTATTGCATTTGATAGACAAGTTTAAAATTCCTGCATAATAGTCAAACATTTTTCTCTTACAGTCTTTGCAACAGAATGATACCTTCATAGAATTGCTCATTCCTTTGTTCACTTCCTTTAATCAGTATTTTTGTTTTTACAATAAATACCTGCTTGATAAGGGAAATAAATCCTGCAGATAATACGCTAGTATTCCGTAGCATCAAATCCAATTCCCTAGCTAAGCTGATCTCACACCCCTTTTTAGAATGTATCTAAACTATAGCGAAAATAATTTTGGTTTTCTATAGCATATACGCCATATTTCGAAAATTCGTTCGACTTAGTAATGTTTTCTATTTTCAACTGTTGAGACATAATATCTAATATTTCTCTTGAAGAATTCCTGCTCTCGTTCATTTTTAATTTGTTCTTCAGTTTTCATTGTATATAAATCATCAACTGAAACCTGCAAATATTTAGCAATAGCAAATAATGTAACCGCTGATGGATCAGACTTACCGGTTTCTATCCTGCTAATAGTACTGGTTTCAACACCAATTGCATTAGCAAATTGAGTCTGGCTTATTCCTTGCTTCTTACGGATAGCTGCTATATTGTTTATATAATTGTTGTCTTTCATTTTAAGCATAATTATCGCTCCTATTATGTACAAATTTCTATATTTATTAGTAAATCTAAAGGGGTAAAATTGCCCCACTATTCAAATTATACATTATAAGTTGTACAATAAACGGGACTTATAATTATAAAAATCTATATAAAAATCTATAAAAATATCTCTTTTTTATAGATTTTCCAGCTTTAACATGCACATATACCATCTATGGTTTCACTATAATTTCTCTGGTTATTTAATCCAAATTGCCGGCCTTAAACAACAATGATTATGTCTTCCATTACTTCCAGTTGCACACAATCTTCCATTGCCAAATACCACGTAACTAAGCGTTCTCAATTCCCAATGCCAAAAAGTGCGCTTTGCATATCGCTGCCTATATGCATACTTGGTAATACTTGCCCATCTACTGTTCTCTGTGGGCATATATTTTTCAACTTCATCTATACTTAGTAAGAATACATGGTCCTTGGTATCCGGACCGCCACCATTATTAGTTACTTCATTCTTAGGATTTTGAATTGTAGACAATACGATTTGTTCTCTTTCGCTGTCTGAAAATGCCACTTTGTAAAAACTATTGTTAAGGAAGCTTCGCAATAGATCGTCTTTCCAAAAACCATGTCGTTGCAAATCTAGTCCTTTTCCAATAATACAATCTACCGTTACCAATAAAGCCTTCCCATCAATAACATCAAGAACTCTCCATTTCAGTGGCTTCATCTCATAGTCTTCTAATTGAGGGAATCTACCAAAATACACTTCGTCGCCAACCGACAATTGATCAATATCTATAGGAGTTCCCTCTTCCGAATGTTCTCGATATACTATTAGTGGTAAATTTTCTCTGTCTATGGCTATTTTTTTTATTCCGTGATCTATAACTAAAGGTTCTATTACATCTACATCTGTACCATCTTCATAACTGTTACCTTTTTGATTTACTCTTCCAAATAAAATACCATTAATTATTATTTTTCCATCTTCATTTGCCAACAAATCACAACCTGCAAATGCTTCCTTATCAATTTCAACATTTGACGGAATTATTATATTTCTAAGTTTCTTACAATTTTTAAATGCTTGTGCGCCTATTTTCTTTACTGTATCCGGAACTACAAAGTTTTCAAATGCACAGCCTTCGAAAGCAGCTTCACCAATTACTTCTATTCCTTTAGGCATATTTACTGTTTTTAATGAATTACAACCGGAAAATAATCCTTTAGGAATTTCGGTCACTTTTTCTGGTATATCAAAAGTTTCAAATGCACATCCATAAAACACATAATCAGATAATATTCTTTTTTTGTTGGGTAGTTTTATTTTTTTCAGCTTTCGACAATTATAAAATGCATGATCATCTATTTTTCTCACTGAATTAGGTATTTCTATGCTTTCTAATCCGGTGCAATATCCAAAAGCTGAACTTCCAATCTTTTTTATTCCATCATGCAAAATTACTGTTTTCAAACTAGCATGTGGAAACTTTTCCTCATTTGCGTGCACATCGTAATAATAAGCATAGAACATCCTATCGGGTATATTTTTAATGGTACCCGAGATTTCAACAAAAGCTATTTCCTGTCTTGAATTTTTTAGCACTTCCGTTATTCGTGGTGCCTTTGTATCGAAAGCATGCGTATCAATAGCTGTAACCGTCCCTCTTCCAATAACAGAAGGAATAATTACATTTGTTTCTTCTCCTTTGTATGATGTAATTATTAATGTACCGTCTTTTTGTTTTTTATATCCCCATACTTTTTTCATTTCAGCAACCGATAATGGTTTATCATCCTTTAAAGATTTTTTTGAAGTATTCTTGCTTTCTTCTTCGTGTATAAATGTTTGAATTTCCAATATATAGTCATTCAACTCCTGAGTAACATTTTCTTTTTTCATTGCATATGAAAGTAACAATTTAATTTCTCTAGGCTGTCTAATCCATTGCTGTGTCAATACATATCGAATTCCTTCTACATTGTTCTGATCTACCAACGCATATAATAAATCCCATTTTTTAACTTTCTCTACCATATTTGTTTTATTAACAAAAAAATCAAATAGTATTTTTGAGCAAAACCTTGATTTGAATGTACTAGGCCAGCTATAGAAAAATGATTCAGAAAACTTTATTTGCTCTACATCCATGCATGCGAAAAATCTACTAAGCATCTTTAATACTACTTCGTCATCTGATCCCCTTATTGTATCATCAAATACCCACTTAATTTCTCGTTCATCTGCGTATAAAACTGAATTACGTCCATGCTTCCATGATAATATATCTGCTTTGTACTTAGGAATCTTATTTATTCCTAAATCATCAAGTGTATTCAATATTGCATTATCATTGTATAAAATAGCATAATATAGAAATTCATTCATGTTCCCTTCTTTTCTATTGAATAAGATTCTTAAAACCTGTTGTCTTTCAGAATCCGGGATAATCTCTAAATCATATCCACCTACTTCATAAGCTGGAAACAAAAAGTATTCAAAATGGATTTTCTCATCATAAGAGTTACTTCTTTTAATTCTACAATCATATTTGCGTTTAAACGCAGGTGTTAGTATAAAAGAAAGCGATGCTCCACCATCCAAAAGTGCTTCAACCATTTGTGGTCCGACAAATCTACACGCTAATCCTATTGCCCTAGCTGTAAATTCAATAGGTGCTTCCTCTTTTAATATTCTTTTAACTTCATCAATATCCTTTTTAAGAACTGTTTGCTCTAACAATTCTACTTTTTTCAAATTACTGAGTTTAGCCATACATTTTTTTCCTTTCTAACCTAATATAATTTTAAACTTTTTTAGCCATTTTCAGTTATCAAAGTACAGGTTTAGTTTTTCAATCTAGGTTTCTTTTTAAATTATACACAAAGTGTTGTCCCATAAATAGGACTTATAAAAATTTTCTTAAAGAATGTTCTTAAAGCATTTTCTTAAAGAGTGATTTTGTATCTTTTAATTTTGAATTTGAAACTTGAAAACTTTCACCTTCATCTTTATTCTCATCTTATTTACTATCGTAATATAAAATATCAAAATATAAAAAAAAGCAGCCCTATTTATATCGATAAATGTGACTGCCATCCTTTTTAATATGAAGTAAATAATTAAATTTTTTATATTATTCACTCTCTCATTATCCCCATATGTTTAGTTACACATTTTCATTTATAATGTGTACTAACTCTTCTTTTATGCTCTCATTTCTTTCTCTCTGAACTTTCATTAATTTTTTTGTATCAAGTAATATCCCTTTTACCACTTCGTAAGTTTTATCATTTTTTTTCCAATCCCCATAGGCATCACCTATATATTCAGTCATTGTTCCATTGCCATTATATGGCATAATAAACACATTATACACATTGTATTTATTTCCATGCATTTTTTTAAACTTATTTTCCGTCGCAATATACTCACCATATGTAATCTGTTTGTTTATAGATGTGGATTCCGGTAAAAATTTATTTTCTCTTTTCCAGCCATACTTGTAGTATTTTGCATCAATTACATAGATATCATCATCATATAGCATTATTGTATCTGGTAATAATGAATTATTCTCGTATACTTGACCATCTATTTTCCAGTAAGTTTTGGGAAAATAAAAATCTTTATGTTTTATTCCCAAAACTTTATCTATCATCTTTTCCCATATATATTCAAAATTACTCGTTCCATATTTATAGTCAACCGAATCACTATCCCCACAAAATCTAACAATAGCCAATAAATGTCCAAATAATTCCCTATTTTTATCATTAAAAGTATTATTCATTTTTTCAATAATAACTGATTCAAAAAGTTTCTTGTCCAATTCAATCTTCTCTTTTATTGGATTAGTAGATGTATATAACCATCCCATTTTGTCAAAACTTTTTTTAATACAATAACTATGTACTCTTTTAAATAATTCATCTTGTTTAACATCGGTCTTCTTCGTAATAAAATCCAAATAAAAAAATTCGTTAT
>ERZ773224.3792-NODE-3792-length-12737-cov-5.232692_pt1 | contig 12737 bp, 9 predicted proteins | sample MGYA00580526_ERZ773224 | MGnify/ENA primary metagenome ERZ773224 (study PRJEB29015, sample SAMEA2737743) | human gut metagenome | biome: human gut; feature: human-associated habitat; material: faeces | place: China | collected 2012 ... | reverse complement strand
CGACCGCTCCCCAGTGTTTTCTCAAGCTTTTGTTAATTTTTCACAATTCAATTTACGTTCTCATGAGTTTCGCAATTATCAATATAAATTCAGTTGATAATGGAAACCGGATGCCCTTCTAGGTAGCACCGGAAATTATCAATTGCCATATCGATCGCACGGATCCTGGATTCTCTTGTGAGCCATGCGATATGTCCGGTGATAACGGTATTTGGTGCAGTTAACAGTGGACTGCCGTGAACCGGTGGTTCATCCGTCAGAACATCAAGTCCTGCGGCTAGTACCTTTCCGGATGCAAGCGCATCCGCAAGTGCCTGTTCATCGATGAGGGCACCGCGCGCTGTATTGATTAAAATGACACCGTCTTTCATTCTGGCGATGGTGTTCTGATCGATCATGTGCTCGGTTGCCGGGGTATGCGGCGTGTGCAGGGAAATAAAATCGCTTCTGGCAAGCAGCTCATCTAACGATACCTGTTCAATGAAATCATATGCAGCACCTTCTTTTTTGTGGCGGCTGTATGCGAGCACATGCATGCCAAATCCCTGTGCCATTTTTGCAAAAGCAAAACCGATCGCACCAAGACCGATCACACCGATCGTTTTGTCATATAATTCAATCTGTCTGGTGACCGATTTACAGAATTCGTTGTGGTTTTCCGGTACGGACCAGTCAATCGTTTTGATCCGGGTGTCATGCGTGCCGATATGATGGCAGACATCCATTAATAAAGCGAAAGCGTATTCTGCGATCGTCTGTGAACCGTAGATGGTATTGGAAATGGAAATACCGCGTTTTCTGGTCATTTCTGTATCGAATTTTTCCCATCCGTGTCCTAAGGTGGCAACATATTTTAAATTCGGATGCTGGCTTAAGAATGCTTCATTCATATTGTCCGGACCAATCCACAGTCCGAATACAGCGTCCGCATCTCCGATATAAGTATGAAGTTGTTCTATATTGGGATAATGGGCGGGAACTTCAATGACAACCTCGTCAATACCGGGGAGCTGCTCAAGTTTTTTCCAGCGTTTTGTAAGTTCCTTTGGAGTGATATCTGTCTGAATAATTTCCTCCTGGATCACAACAATTTTCATTTGTCTGTCACCTCCATTTGTTTATGATTGCTAATATAAGTTCAAAAATGTTGATTTGTCAAGTATAAATTTCTTGCAAATTAAGTGAAAAAATACAATTGTGAGACAGTTTCTTCTATAGTCAATATATAGGCGTGTAATATGCACGGACAGATATAAAAATCACATTTTTTACGTTTTTCACAATAAAAGAATAGAAATCATGTTAATTTTGAAAAAAGTATACAAATCCATAAAAATTGAACAGATTTTGTTGACAGGAAAACAAAAAGTGTGATAAAACAGGTTTAATTTAAAACAGCAGGCAATCAGGCAGCAGACCTGAACATAGCAAAGGCGCTAGGGAATCATCCTTAGCGCCTTTTCTGTACATAGAATATATGCAGAGTACAGATGCTGTTGTTTACAGAAAACAGAAGAACAATCTGTTTCATTAGTTCATAGGAAATGGATGTTTCTTCGGAACAATAAGGAGGATTAGTTATGACGAATACACCTACCACATTTTTTGGCTGGATCATTTTTCTGATACAGCAGTATCACGGATACTATTTACAAGGGCTGCTTACCACATTGGAAACATCCCTCGCAGGTACGATCTGTGGATGCTTTTTAGGATTTCTGGTTGGAATCATCCAGGCAACGGACATCCGGGCGCAGGATAACATGATCAAAAAGATTTTACTTGGTATTCCATGGGTGATCGCAAAAATTTATGTCACGATTTTCCGTGGAACACCAATGATCGTTCAGGCAATGGTAATTTATTATGGATCATCTACAGTATTCGGAATTGATCTGAAACCATTCAATGCAGCGATTTTTATTATACTGTTAAATACAGGAGCTTATATGTCAGAGACAGTCCGCGGCGGTATCAATTCCATTGATGTCGGACAGATTGAAGGAGCAAAGGCACTTGGAATGGGATATGTTCCGATGATGATCTATATTATCCTTCCACAGACTTTTAAAATTATCGCACCGCAGATCGGAAATACTTTTGTTGCAAATATCAAAGATACTTCCGTATTAAATGTAATCGCAGTCACAGAACTTTTCTATATCACAAAAGTTGCAGCCGGAACTTATTTCAGAATGTTTGAGGCATATACGATCACAGCATTGATCTACCTGACACTTACCTTACTATTTAACGGTTTGCTGAAGCTGATCGAAAAGTATATGGCAGGAAAAGAAAGTTACGAGGTTTTAAATCCGGCAGCCGCAAAATAAATCAGGGGATCAGATGGAAAGAAAAGAGGAACGTGTTATGGCAAGACAATCAATATTTAAGTTTAATGAGAGAGTGACGACTGAGGCAAAGGATGCAACGTATGAATTTCGTGGTCCGGTCATCAGTGTCAAGAATCTGGAAAAGAAATTCGGGGAACACGAAGTTTTAAAAGACATCAGTTTTGATCTGTTTGAGGGCGATGTGGTCTGTATCATCGGATCTTCCGGATCAGGAAAATCTACCTTATTAAGATGCATCAATCATTTGGAGACACCGACGAGCGGTCAGATATTATATCATGGCTATCCATTGACGAAGGATGCACAGACGATCAACCGTTTCCGTTCCCAGGTGGGAATGGTGTTCCAGCAGTTTAACCTGTTTAACAATATGACGGTTTTTGACAACTGCATGGCTGGTGTCCACAAGGTGAAAAAAAGAAGCAAGGAATATTCCACCGAGATCTGTATGAAATATCTGGAAAAAGTAGGTATGGCTCCTTATGTAAAAGCAAAACCACACCAGTTATCCGGTGGTATGAAACAGAGAGTGGCGATCGCCAGGGCACTTGCAATGGAACCGGAAGTATTGCTTTTTGATGAACCGACTTCCGCATTGGATCCGGAAATGGTCGGAGAAGTTTTATCGGTTATGAAACAGCTTGCAAATGAAGGACTTACTATGGTAATCGTAACGCATGAGATGGCGTTTGCAAGAGATGTATCCACAAGAACCATTTTCATGGATAAAGGATATATTGTGGAGGATGCACCGCCACAGGAGTTATTTAATAACCCGAAGGAAGCGAGAACCAGAGAGTTTTTAAGCAGGTTTATGCAGGGTTAAGGTTCGTAAAAGGCAAATTGTATTTGTTTTTTAATCATAGAATGAGGAGGACAATATTATGAGAAGAAAATTAACAGCAGCACTTTTGACAGCAGCAATGGCAATTTCATTAACAGCCTGCGGCGGATCAGGTGACACAGCTTCGGCAGGAGCGTCCACAGGAGAGACAGCAAGTGTGACAGAGGCGGGCGGAACAACAACCGCTTCCGGAAAAGAAGTTCTCCGGGTTGCAATGTCAGCAGATTATGCACCGTTTGACTGGCTGCAGGAGGATGACTCCAATGGAGCAGTGATGACATCGAATGGTTCTTATATGAATGGTTATGATGTCCTTGTCGCAAAATACATAGCAGAAAAACTGGATATGGATCTTGAGATCACACAGATTGACTGGGATGGTCTGATCCTTTCCATCCAGTCCGGAAAAGTTGACTGTGCGATCGCCGGAATGTCCATCACAAGCGAGAGATCCCAGTCGGTAGATTTCTCGGATCCGTATTACAATGCAAATATTGTTGCGGTTGTTGCGGCTGACGGACCTTATGCAGATGCAGTAAATGTTACAGATTTTGAGGGTGCAACACTTACCTCTACACTGAACACAGTATGGTACGATGTATTAGACCAGATCACGGATTATGCGACAAAGGATGCAGCGCTTGATACATTTGCATCTATGGTTGCAGCAGTCCATGCAGGAAAAATTGATGGATTTACCTGTGATATGCCTTCTGCAAAATCTATTTTAGTAAGCAATCCGGATTTAAAGATCATCGATTTTGAGGGCGGTACCGGATTTGAGGTCAGCAATGAAGAGACAGACCTTGGTATCCCTTGCCAGAAAGGAAACACAGAATTAGTAGATAAGATCAATGAAGTGCTCGCCGGATTCTCACAGGAGGACAGAGATGCTATGATGGATCAGGCAGTAGCATCCCAGCCGGTAAGCAACTAATATGGAACAGACAGCAGTCGAAAAAAAATTCGGAAAATATGTCATGGCTTCCATGATCACCATGTTTCTCCAAAGCGCCTACTCCATGATTGACGGTTTATTTGTCAGCAATCTGATAGGTGACACGGCATTATCCGCAGTCAATGTTGCGTGGCCGGTCATTGCAGTGGTAACTGCGATCGGCACCGGCGTTGGATGCAGCGGAGCCGTAATGATGTCAACCAAACAGGGAGAGGGAAAGAACGAAGAGTCGAACATTGTACGGGCAAATGTCATTCTTGCATTATTGGCATCAAGTATTGTGGTTACGATTCTTTTTCTTGTTTTACTGACACCCTTACTGAAACTGATGGGCGCGGAAGGCGAACTTTTAAGGTTATCGCAGATTTATGGAAGGGTAATGCTCACAGGCGGCGTGCTTCAGATCTTATCCTGTGGACTGACACCTCTTCTCAGGAATGACAACCGGGCGGTCAGTGCCATGATGATCATGGTGGGTGGTTTATTTGCTAACCTTGGTCTTGATTTTGTTTTTATGTATGTTTTTCATATGGGAATTGGCGGTGCAGCAGGCGCTTCACTGTGTGCACAGTTGTTTACGACCTTGTGCTGCCTGATCATTCTTGGTACAAAGAAAACCGATCCGATCCGGTTTTCACAGTTTATGATAAGGAAGGAATACTGGAAAAAAATTTTTAAGACAGCAGTTTCACCGTTTGGAATATCGCTGACCCCTTCTTTATTGATTTTATATCACAACGTTGCGTGTTTAAAATTTGGCGGCGATCTTGCGGTAAATGCATATGCACTCATCAGTTCCACCGTTGGCTCGTACCGTGTGCTTCTGATTGGTGTCGCAGAGGGGATTCAGCCACTTGCAAGTTATGCCTATGGCGCACATGATTTTCATGCGATCCGGAAAATAAGAAATAAGGCGATCATCACAGCAATGAGTGTGAGTTTCTTCTTATTTATATTTACCATTGCAACAGCCTGGTTTTACCCAGCCATTTATGGATATGAGGGGGAAGCGGCAGAACTTGGTTATCATGCGGTCATGGTGACGGCAGCACAGCTTATTTTTACAGGACTTGTCCGCGTGACCAATTCCTTTTTCTATTCAGTTGGAAAAGATAAATATTCGCTGTTTATGATTTACTTTGATCCACTGATTATGACGCCGCTTACGATCGTGATCCTCCCACGGATTTTTGGACTGGATGGCATCTGGATCACAGCGGTTGTGACGCAGTTTATTTTAAACATTGTGGCATTTGGAATGTTTGCAAGTCATGAAAGACAGATGAAAAGGATGGAAGCAGCGAAAACGCTTGCAGGAAAATGAGAGGGATAAAAAGATCGTACAGCAGACAGGTACATGAAAAAGAACGTAACGAAGATGACCGGTACACCATCAAAGTTACGTTCTTTTTCCTTTCCCTGATCAATTGCGTAAATACTACGCATTACATGAAATAAAATGTTTGTTAATGTTTATATAATAGGAAGAAACTCCTATGTAATAAAACCAAAGTTATAAAAAAGTGCAGATTAGAAATCTGTAAGATCAGCTTTTCTCTTCTCTAAGAAGGCACCCATTCCTTCTTTTTTGTCATGAGTATCATTTACAACACCGAAGAGGTTTGCTTCCATCTCAACAGCATTTTTGATATCCATATCGTAACCATTGTTGATCGCTGCTTTTGCAACAGATACAGCGTAGCTTCCTTTGGAGATGATCTTTGCTGCCATAGTTTTTGCAGTTTCCATTAATTCTTCTTTTGCAACAACTTTGTTCACTAAACCGATACGGTAAGCTTCAGCTGCATCAATGTTATCGCATGTGAAGATCATTTCTTTGGCACGTCCCATACCAACTAAACGGGCAAGTCTCTGTGTGCCGCCGAATCCAGGAATGATTCCAAGTCCACATTCCGGCTGACCGAAGATTGCATTGTCAGATGCAATACGGATATCACATGCCATAGCAATCTCACATCCACCGCCAAGTGCGAAACCGTTAACGGCTGCGATTGTTACCTGACGCATATTCATTAATTTGAAGAATGGAACAGAAGCTCTGATACCGAATGCTCTTGCCTCCGGAGCTGTAAAGTTCACCATCTCGGCAATATCAGCACCTGCAACAAAAGATTTGAATGCGTTGTCTTTCTTGTCAGGACCACCGGTTAAGATCACAACTTTGATATCGTCTCTTCCCTCGATCTCTGTTAAAGCTGTGTTTAACTCGTCTAATGTCTCACTGTTTAATGCATTTAATGCTGCTGGTCTTGAGATGGTAAGAACGGCGATCTCGTTCTCCACATCTAATTTTAAATTGTTGAATTCGCTCACGATAATACCCTCCTGAATAGATTGATAAAAAATTAACAATACATGTTATATCTAGAGTACTTCTTTTGAGAGGATTTGTCAATATGAACGTCGATAAACTTTTTCTAAAATCTGTAAAAAATGGAAATTCGCTCCGTTTACATCCGGGGAAATCCTTATTATAATGGGAATATGAGTGAAACATACTTTAATGTTATGAGGACTTTGACAATTGCAAAACTTATATAATTTTTTTGAAATTGTTCAAAAGTAACAAAATTTTCGAAAACCCGCTTTCGCTATGTGTCGCTGGTAGCGGTACTAAGAAGCCAGTTACAACTTACGTTGTATCTGCCTTCTAAGAACCGACCGCTCCCCAGTGTTTTCTCAAGCTTTTGTTACTTTTTCACAATTCAATTTACATTTTGTGAGTTTTGCAATTGAATCTACATTTCACTTTACATTTCACTTGATGTTTATAATTAGTTTCATAATTTGATATTTGAGGATAAAGAGGATTAACACATGATCACAGATTACAATTTACAGATTTTAATAGAGCCGTTGTTACACTGGTTTGCGGGACATGCCCGTGTGCTTCCGTGGAGGGAAGAACCGACACCGTACCGGGTGTGGGTGTCGGAGATTATGTTGCAGCAGACGCGAGTGGAAGCGGTAAAACCTTATTTTGAGCGGTTTACGAAGCGTCTGCCGGATGTGGAGGCTTTGGCGGAATGCCCGGAGGATGAGCTGCTAAAACTCTGGGAGGGATTAGGCTATTACAACCGCGTGCGGAATATGCAGAAGGCAGCCATTCAGGTGATGGAAGCATATGGTGGAAAACTTCCGGCAGATTATGAGGAATTGTTGAAACTAAAGGGAATCGGCAGTTACACCGCAGGGGCAATCGCCTCCATTGCATACCAGATTCCGGTGCCGGCTGTGGATGGGAATGTATTCCGCGTTCTGACGAGAGTGGCGGCGGACGATACTGATATTATGAAACCGTCCTTTCGGACTTTACTGGAAAAAGAGCTGCGGGAAGTTATGCATGAAATGGAGACACCGGGGGCATTTAATCAGGCACTGATGGAACTTGGTGCGACCGTGTGTGTGCCGAATGGTGCGCCGTTATGTGAACAGTGTCCGTGGAACAGTCGCTGTCTGGCAAGGAAAGAGGGCAGGATCGCAGAACTTCCGGTCAGGACGAAAGCGAAAGCGAGACGTATCGAAAAGAGGACGGTGCTTGTCATCCGGGACAATGATAAAGTGGCAATCCGGAAACGACCGGAAAAAGGACTTCTGGCAGGACTCTATGAACTGCCGAATGTTGTTGGGCGATACTCGCAGGATGAGATTGTTCATCTGGTAAAAGATATGCATCTTTCTCCAATCCGGGTGCAGAAGTTAGAGAATGCAAAACATATTTTTTCTCATATCGAATGGCAGATGGAAGGGTATGCAATTTTAGTGGAAGAAGCAGGATTTGACGCCGAGGCAGAGAAAATGGCAGAAAATCATCTCATTTTTGTAGATGCAGAAAAATCTCAGGAAAATTATGCAATCCCATCTGCGTTTGCCGCCTACGCAAAATATATGGGGATCAGACTTGGAAATGAAAAATTTCTGGAGACGGATTAGAAAGCATGGAAATATTACAATTTCCGGGATAAAAAAGAGGGAGCCGGTGCAATGCACCGGCTATTCATATGAAAAAGATTGTGTATGGAAAGTGAAATGCTTCACTATTTTCTGGGAGGAACCTTGCTTACTGGTTAAGCAAGGCAACCTGATTTACTCAGGTATGAAAAAAAGTTCTATGAAAAATTTTCTTGTTGGCTTAACTTATGCTTAGAGTATAAAGTTGAATTGTGTCTATCGTATGATGGCTTTGTGAGAAATTTGTAAATAAAATATGAACAAAATGTTCAAAATTCAGGCTGTAATAAATAATTAAGAAAAAATAAATTGGCTTGTCATAATAAAATATGTATAATAGGAAAGTACTACAATCGTTTCGCAGTCTGGATACAGGATTGCAGACGATCAGTAAATAATGTTGGAAAATGTCGATATTATAATAAGGAAAGTCAGAGGTAATAAAAGATGTACGATTGCATCGTGATAGGAGCCGGAATTGCAGGGGCAGCCTGTGCCAGAAAACTGGCAGAGGAAGCCGGAAAGAAAGTTCTTGTGATTGAGAGACGAAACCATGTTGGAGGAAACTGCTATGATGTTTCGGATGAATATGGCATTTTAATCCATGAGTATGGTCCACATATTTTCCATACAGGACTGGAAGAAGTTTATGAATATCTATCGAGATTTACGGAATGGTATCCTTTCGGACATGAAGTGGTAGCAAAAGTGGGGGACAAGCTGATCCCGGTTCCATTTAACTTAAATACGCTGCACATGGTTTATGAGAAGGAAAAAGCAGATCTTCTGGAGAAAAAACTGATCGAAGCTTACGGTGAGGGAAGCCGTGTGCCGATCATGAAACTTCGTGAGAATGATGATCCGGATATCCGCGAGATCGCACAGTATGTCTATGAGAATGTATTTTTGAAATATACCATGAAACAGTGGGGACAGAAGCCGGAAGAGATCAGTCCGGAAGTGACAGGAAGAGTGCCGGTGCTGATCTCTTATGATAACCGCTATTTTCAGGACAAATATCAGGGTGTGCCAAAGGATGGCTTCACACCGATGTTTGAGCATATGTTAGATCATGAGAACATAGAAGTTGTTCTGGATACAGACTGCAGGGGTGTCTTAAAGTTTACAGGGAATGAGATCCTTTTTGAGGGAAAACCATTTGCGGGAGATGTCATTTACACAGGAGCGCTGGATGAGCTTTTTGATTGTAAATTCGGCAGACTGCCATATCGTTCGCTGGATTTCCATTTTGAGCATTATGATGAGGAGTCTTATCAGGGACACAGCGTGGTAAACTACACGGTAAGCGAAGATTACACCCGCATTACGGAGTTTAAATTTCTGACGGGACAGAAAAATACAGATGGAACTACAATTGTAAAAGAATATCCGTTTGCATATACGGGTGCGGCGGGCGAGATTCCCTACTATGCGATTTTAAATGAGGAAAATCAGGCACTTTACGGGAAATACAGGGCGCTCACAGCAGGACTTCCGAAGTTCCATTTATTAGGCAGACTTGCAGAATACAAATATTACAATATTGATGCCATGACGAAAAAAGCCATGGAACTGGCAGATGCCATTATGAATCAGTAGGAAAGGTTATCATTATGAAGTTACTTACATTTGCAATTCCATCTTATAATTCGCAGGATTATATGGAGCACTGCATCCTGTCTCTGCTTCCGGGCGGTGATGATGTTGAGATTTTGATCGTGGATGACGGATCAAAGGACCGCACCGCAGAGATCGCAGACGAGTACGAGAGAAAATATCCGGGAATCGTGCGTGCCATCCATCAGGAAAACGGAGGGCACGGAGAGGCAGTGAATGCCGGGATCCGCAATGCCACAGGACTTTTCTTCAAGGTTGTGGACAGTGACGACTGGGTGGATTACGAAGCCTATATGAAGATTTTAAAAAAATTGCGTGAACTTGCTGGCGGAGATACCGTGCTGGATATGTTCATTGCAAATTATGTTTATGAAAAAGAGGGTGTACGGCACAAAAAAATCATGCGCTATTCTTCCCTGCCGCAGGATAAGATTTTTACATGGAATGAGGCAGGAAGATTCCACAAGGGACAGTACATTCTGATGCATTCTGTCATTTACCGTACACAGCTTCTGCGGGAATGTGGGCTTGAACTGCCAAAACATACTTTTTATGTGGATAACATTTATGTGTACAAGCCATTGCCAAGCGTAAAGCATATGTACTATATGGATGTTGATTTTTACCGTTACTTCATTGGACGTGATGATCAGTCCGTCAATGAAAAAGTGATGATCGGTCGTATTGACCAGCAGATCAAGGTAAATAAGATTATGATCGATGAGTTTGATCTCTGGAAGATCCCGAATCCAAAACTGCGTCATTATATGTTTAATTATCTTGAGATCATCACAGTGATCTCAACGATCATGCTGATCCGCTCCGGCACAGAGGAGAATCTTGAGAAAAAACGTGAGTTATGGAAATATATCAAAGACCATGATATCCGTCTGTTCCACCATTTGAGAAACGGTATTATGGGAAATGCGATGAACCTTCCGGGAAGAGGCGGAAGAAAGATTTCAGTTGCAGCTTACAAACTTTCACAGAAAATTGTTGGATTTAACTAAGGATATGGTGATCATGTATGTACGTTAGACGGTCAAATATGGAAGATATACCGGCAATGATGGATTTATATGCACAGGCAAGGGTTTTTATGCGTGAAAATGGAAATCCAAACCAGTGGGATGACAGTTATCCGTCGAGAGAACTGCTGGAAAAGGATATTGCCTTTGGAAACAGCTACATTGTAGAAAATGATGAAAAGAATCTGGCAGCAACATTTGCCTTTATAAAAGGCGAAGATCCGACTTATTATGGGATCGAAAATGGGGCATGGCTGAATCATGAACCATATGGAACCATTCACAGACTTGCGGGAAATACTTCTTATCATGGAATTGCCAGTGGATGTATTAGCTGGTGTAAGAGCCAGATTGGAAATCTGAGAGCAGACACCCATGAGGATAATAAAATCATGCAGCATTTGTTGGAAAAGAATGGATTCGTGCGATGTGGAATCATTCATCTTGCAAATGGTGCGCCAAGAATCGCCTATCAGTTTGCCGGAGACAGCGCAGACTACTGGAGTGTGAGGGAAGTTTCTTCCGGTGGGCGTGGATTCGGAATTGCGTCCATGGTACTTGGCATTATCGCATTGGTCTTATTCTTTTCCTTCGTGAATATCCCACTTGCGATCCTCGCCATTATCTTTGGTATTATCCAGTTGACGAGAAAGGCACCAAAAGGGATGGCAATCTCCGGGATTGTCATGGGCATAAGCTCACTCTTTCTGTTAGTCATTTTCTGGACTTGTATGTTTGTGTCAGCTGCCAGAACAGAAAGCACAGATAACAGCACTTATTATTATGAAGGATCTGAAAATGATGATGCTTCCGGTGATTATTATGATGGCTTATATGAGGGCTATCAGCAGGGATACAAAGATGGCTATTATGATGGCTACTATGGCTACACACCGGATGAAGAATTCTATGGTCATACACCGGATGACAGCTTCTATGGTTATCTGCCGAATGATGATTCTTATAATTTTCATGGGAAGAACGGCATATATTATTAACAAAGAAATGACAGCCGGGGAATCCGTTTGAGACAGAAAAGCAATGGGAAACAACAATTCATTATAAAAAGAGCAGCAGGTTTTCTGCTGCTTATTTTTGCGTTTACAGGGATCATTGGTATTTGCGTGGAAAAAAAGGACAATAGGATAAGAGCAGACAGTGGGATGGAGACAGAGAGAATGGCAGAAGAGAACACGAAAGCAGCATCAGGAAAAATCAAAGAAGAGGAAGTTAAGAAAGTGGCTTTGACATTTGACGATGGACCAAATCCGGATCATACGGAGACACTTTTGGAAGGTTTGAAAGAGCGGAATGTGAAGGCAACTTTTTTTCTTCTGGGTGCGGAGTGTGAAAAATATCCAGAGATCGTGAAGAAAATCCATGCAGACGGACATCTCATCGGCGTTCATTCCTATGAACATGTGAATCTTTCCAATCTCACGGATCAGGCGGCGATGGAGCAGGTGGACAAAACAGACCAGATTATTTTTGGACTGACCGGAGAACATGCGCAGTATATCAGACCGCCTTACGGCTGCTGGAAATGCAATCTCGATTATGAGACAAAAATGATCGAGGTGCTGTGGGACGTCGATCCGCTCGACTGGAAGACAGATAATTCCAGCGTCATTGCAAAGCGTGTCATGGATAAAGTGCAGGAAAATGATATCATTCTGCTGCATGATGCCTCGGAATCATCAGTAAATGCAGCACTTCTGATTATTGATGAATTGCAGGGAGAGGGATATTCGTTTGTGACGGTCGAGGAACTGATATTGGAATAAGAAGGTTCGAGCGTCAGGTGTATAAAAAGTATATGCCTGAAAAAACGCTGGCGCAAAATTTTAGCCCGATCATGAAAAAAATAGATTAATTTACAAATGTAGAGTGAAATGCTATGATAACAGAAAAAGGGCGTGTGAAAAAACGAGAGTTTTTTCATTCGTCCTTTTGCTTATAGTTAT
>ERZ773224.3791-NODE-3791-length-12737-cov-24.574436_pt1 | contig 12737 bp, 10 predicted proteins | sample MGYA00580526_ERZ773224 | MGnify/ENA primary metagenome ERZ773224 (study PRJEB29015, sample SAMEA2737743) | human gut metagenome | biome: human gut; feature: human-associated habitat; material: faeces | place: China | collected 2012 ... | reverse complement strand
GCCGCAGCCGCCGTGCGGAACGTGATTTCCATCACGTCCACGCCGCCGGCAAGCAGAGCCTTTGCCGTCGCGACCGCGTCCTTTGCATCGTCCAGCACCACGACCGGCACAACAGCCGATGCGGCCAGCCTTTTTAAACTATCCATTTCTTCCTCCTTATTACACAGCCAAAACGCCAGAACATAGGAACTGGGTACAGGGCCTGAATCAGCTCCAGCCTTCGGCAAGCTAATATGTGTATCCTCCGTGAAAAACACGAGCCGGATTTTTTACAAGCAGCGTATGGATTTCATCCTCGCTGACACCGCGTGCTTTCAGCTTCGGAAGCACGCTCTCAAAAATATGCGTAAAGCCCGTTATGTTATCAAAAGAACGGATCGCTTCGAACTTTTTGAAGCTGTTTTTCCCCCAGTCGGAATAAAAGGGGATGTCCTGCGAGATGATGAGCCTGTTGATCCAGCCGCGATCCATAAGCTCCAGCAGATTCCTTACGCGATCCTCCTCCGGCCATAGCACTTCCAACCCAAATCTGTCCAAACCGAGATAAACACCCATGCTCAGCAGCTCTTCCAAATAATCCAGATCATTCGTGTCGCCGACGTGACCGATCACAACTTTGGACAGATCCACGCCTGCCTTTTCAAGAATCAGCGCCTGTTCGAGACCAAGCCGGTCAGCCGCTATGGTATGCGTTGTTACTGGTACGCCGGTAATTGCCGCTGCACGAGCTACTGCCTTTAACTGAAATACATTTACAGGGGTGATCCCGAATCTGTCCGTCGCAGCTTTCAGCATTCCCGCCTTAATATCGGTGCTCTCGCAGCCCTCTTCAATGTCCCGAATAAACAACTCCGATATTTCCTCATACGGTTTATCGATTTGCCAGCTCTCTTCATAGAAGAACAAACCGGTAGCCGCCACAATGTTGACATCGCACGATTCCGAAACCCGCTTTATAAAGCGAATATCCCGTCCCATATTCACGGCTGTCTGATCGACATATGTGCTCAACCCGTATTTTTTTGCTTTTTGAAAGACAGGCTTGATTTTCTCCAGGAAGATATCAGCATGAAACCAATCTGCATAACACCGCTTCATTGAGTTATTCAGTTCTGCAAGGTGTTCATGCATCAGGGTTATTCCCAACTCCCTAGGGTGTATCTGAAAGCTCCCAATGTGACCGGCAGCGAGAAATTTTTGCGCTGAGCAAGACATTTTTTCGCAGGAATACTGACGTATTTCAAGGAAAAATGGTGCAGCGCAGCGTGAAAAGATCCGCTGTCCGGGTGCGTTGGGAGCTTTCAGATACACCCTAGGGCTTACAGGGCCATTGACGGTATTGACGTAACAGGACATTTCACATCTCCTTTTCTCTCGTTTGTTCTTGATTTCTCAATTGGCGTACAGGTGATAAAGGTGGGGGAGAAAGACCGGTCCGGCGACAGTTCTGATTGTGCTCGGAATCTGACAGGCTAGGTGGTGAAGGGTCCCAGCATGTGTTTGTGTTCCATCAGCACAAAGATCGTATGGCTCTTGGAAACACACTTTTTTCCTTTGAGTTCGAGTAAGATGCTTTCCAGTTCTGTAATATCCCTTGCGTACAGTCTCAACTGATAGTCATACTCTCCTGTAATCGCATAACAGTCAACGATGTTCTCTTTTGCATTTACAAACTCAAGTAGTTCGTTTACCCTTGAATACTGATCAACAACAAGCAGTACAAATGCCTGGACAGAACTGTTAATCTTTTGTGGATTCAATTGAATCGTGAATCGCTCGATTATGCCGCTTTCGCGCAACCTGGAAATCCGTTTGTTGACTGCCGGTATGGATAGATTGACCTTTTTTGAGATGTCAGTCGCAGAGCAGCGTGCGTCCTCTGCCAAAATCCGAAGCAATTGAGCATCGATGCTGTCCATAAAAAATCCTCCTTTAGTAGTCAGAAGGTCTATTATGTTCTTAAAGCAGAAAGCACTGTGTCAAAGCCCCAACGCGAACTCGGAACATTTTTTAACCATTCTACGTAGAATTCTTTGATTTTTCAAGTATTTTTAAGCATTTCGAACAATAATAAACTTTTTCTTGCATTCAACTTAATTTTACTCCATTATCCTTCCGTTTTGAAGCAGTAAGATTAAAAAAATAAACCAATTTTTATGCCGCCGCTCTTTGTGCAGGTTTTACAGTATTATGATGTGTTTTGCGCACCGACAGTGAGGCATCTTTCAGCCGCAATTGGAAATTCGCATCCTGTCCGTATTTCACCCTTACGGTTGCTCCTGCACTAGGGATGAAAGCTGTCTGACAACTTGTCTTTTTATAAAAACATCAAGCTGCAAAATATTGCACATCTCCAAAATTCAACAAATAATACTGCTATTTTTGAATGCAAGATGTTCCCTCTGCAGTGCTGCAGCCTACAGAGGTCATCCCAGCTAAGCGTTTTCTTAGCGCGAAAAAATCAGTTATATGTGATGTGAGGATGGAGGAATTTACTTTGAAAAAACTTACCGCTTTATTTCTTGCCCTGCTGATGTTGGTCAGTATGTGTGCCTGCGCGTCTCCTGCTTCTACAGAGGATGCCTATCAGGCGAAAGTCGCACTTTGCCTGGTCACTCCTGTGAATGATGGAGCATGGAGTCAGCTCGCTTATGACGCTGTTATGAAAGCAAAGGATACCTACAACATCTCCGTAAAATATACGGAAAACATCAAGCCTACCGAGATGGAAGCAGTTTTCACGGACTATGCATCTCAGGGATATGACCTGATCATTGGGCATAGTTTTTCTTTCGGCGATGCGGCTCTGGCCGTTGCAGAACGCTAGGGTGTATCTGAAAACTCCCAACGCACCCGGACAGCGGGCCTTTTTGCGGTGCGCCGCGTCATTTTTCCTTGAAATACGTCAGTATTCCTGCGAAAAAATGTCTTGCGCAACGCAAAAGTCCCTCGCTGCCGGTCACATCATGAGTTCTCAGATACACCCTAGTTTTTCCATCACCAGTTCGTCAATCTCCTGCTCCAGTCGCAGGATTTCTTTCTGCAAAAACAGTGGGCGTCGAGGACCGGTTTCCTCAATGCCCACTGTTTTTGCAGCTGCGTGACCTTTTTCAGCTCGGCTGCATATTGCGCCCGCAGCTTTTCTGTATGTTCCCAGACGGCTTTATTCAGAACTTCCTCGTGGCTGCGGTGAGAGCTGCAATAGTCTTTCCCGTTCCGATAGCAGCCGCGTCTGGACTTTCTACCAGATTTCTTTACAGGATTTCATTCCGTATGGTATACTTGACAGGAAGAAAACTGGAAAATCGAATTTTTGAGGAGGCAATGAAATTTCGATCCTGTCACAGCTTCGTTCGCAGCTGACGCCTCCTGTTGTAGATTACTGCCTTGATGGGACGCCGTTTATCGTCACGCAGGAGCTTCCCGGCGAACGCTTGTCTGCGATCGCATTTATTTTATGAAAAGGCTTGCACGAAGAATACATTTGTAGTACGATGGTAAATAAAGGGGTGGTACTGTTTGAATGAGCTGCGTTTGGAGATTCCAGTAAAAAAGTACACCGGTGAATCTGCTGTTATTTCCATGCGATTACCTCGCGATATGCTGCAGGAAATTGATGCGATTGCAGCCGATACGGGGCGGACAAGAAATGAAGTTTTAACACTCTGCATGGAGTTTGCGTTAAATCATCTTGATAGGGGTTCCAAATAAAACCGAAAGAGGGAGAAAAGAATGGCAATTATCAAGTGCAAAATGTGCGGCGGGGATTTAAACGTTGCGGGAGACAGCCAAATCGCAGTCTGCGAATACTGCGGAACGCAGCAGACGGTTCCAAAGCAGGATAATGAGAAAAAACTGACGCTGTTCGCGCGGGCGAACCGGCTGCGCTTTTCCTGCGAATTTGACAAAGCGGCGGGCGTTTATGAATCGATCGTCGCGGAATTTCCGGAGGAACCAGAGGCTTATTGGGGACTGGTGCTCTGCAAATACGGCATTGAATACGTCGACGATCCGGCTACGGGTAAAAAGGTTCCGACCTGCCATCGGTCGAGCTTTGACAGTGTGCTCGAAGATGCAAACTTTGAGCTGGTCATGGAATATTCCGACGTAGTCACGCGGAAGCTTTACCGCGAGGAAGCCAAGGCCATTGAGGAGCTGCGGCGCGGCATCATCGAGGTTTCCAGCCGTGAAGAACCGTATGATATTTTTATCTGCTACAAAGAGACGGATGAGAATGGTCAGCGGACACTTGATTCCGTTCTGGCACAGGATTTATATGATGCGCTGACGGAAAAGGGCTATCGCGTGTTCTTCTCCCGCATCACGCTGGAGGATAAGCTCGGGCAGGAATACGAGCCGTATATCTTTGCAGCCCTCAACTCCGCACGCGTCATGCTGGCTGTCGGCACGGACTACGAGTATTATAACGCCCCGTGGGTCAAGAACGAGTGGAGCCGGTATTTACAGCTCATTGCTGCCGGACAGAAGAAGTCGCTCATTCCGTGCTATAAGAACATCGACGCCCATGACATGCCGAAGGAATTCGCAAAGCTACAGGCACAGGATCTCGGCAAGATCGGTGCGACACAGGATCTGCTGCGCGGGATCGACAAACTGCTGGGCAGAACCGCTGCGCCCGCACCCGCGCCGCAGCCGCAGACAGCCGATCCGAAGGCACCGCTTTTAAAGCGCGCGGGTATGTATCTGGCGGACGGCGATTTTGCCAGCGCAAGGCAGTATGCCAACCGTGTGCTCGATCTCGACCCGGAAGAGCCGCACGCGTATATGTATCTGCTGCTGGCAGAGCTGAAGATCAGAACGGTCAACGAAGAGGCGCTGGTCAGCGCACCAAGGCCACTCGAAACATATCCCGATTACTGCAAGGCATGCCGCTTTGCGGCAGGCAGCTACAAACAGACGCTCGACGAGCTGCGGATGAAGCAGAAAAAGCTGCTGTACACACGCGCAGTCTCCGATCAGCCGATGGCCGAGTCGGAGAACGATATGATCGCACTCGCGGCGCGGTTCGACGCGCTGGGTGACTATGTCGATTCCAAGTCCCGCAGCAGCGCATTGATGCTGAAGGTAAGCTCGCTGCGGGAGGAACGTAAGAAGAAGCAGCAGGAAGAACAGCGGCGGCAGGAAGAGGCCGCCGCGCGCAAGCAGCAGGAGCAGGCAGATCGTGAGGAGCAGGCACGCCAGCGCGCCGAGCGTGACGAAGCGGAACGGCGCAGCCGCGAAGAGGAAAAACAGCGGCGCAGGAGCCGCGGCGTGGCACTGCATATCGGGCTGTGCGCCGCGCTGGCCGCGTTTGTGGCGTTCAGCTCTGTATTCCGCGCGATCCTCGCCGCGGACAGCGGCGGAACGTATCTGTGTGTGCTGGGTATCTATCTTATTTTCACGATCCTGCAGGGCATCATCATGCGCAGCCACAAAACACCCGAGGCGTTCGCGAATCTTCCGGCGGCCGGCGGCGTAATATACGCCATTCTTGTGATCATCGTCAATCTGCTGATGCCGGGTGAGTCGCCCAGTTTCGGGGAGGTCATCGGCATGATCTTTGGGACAGCGCTGCTGGGCGCGATCTGCAGCGGCATCGGCTGCCTCTGCAAGCTTTTCCGAAAAGGTATGGGCGATTGAAGCGGATAGAAAGAGAGGGGAAAAGCCATGGCGATCATCAAATGTAAGATGTGCGGCGGGGATATTGAGATCTCTGCGGATAAGACCTTTGGAACGTGTGAATACTGCGGCAGCACGATGACGCTGCCCAAAGTGGACGACGAGCAGCGGGCAGCGGCGTTTAACCGCGGCAATCACTTTAGGCGCAGCGGCGAGTTTGACAAGGCGCTGGCCGTGTATGAGCGCATCGTGGCCGAGGACGACAACGACGCTGAGGCGCACTGGTGCTGTGCGCTGTGCCGGTTCGGTATTGAATATGTGGAGGACCCGGCAACGTATGAATGGCTGCCGACGTGCCACCGCGCGAGCTTCGACAGCTTTCTGGAGGATGTGGACTATCTGGCTGCGGTCGAGCATTCCGACGGCATCACCCGCCGTCAGTATCAGAAGGATGCGGCGAAAATCGCAGAGGTGCAGCGCGGCATTCTCGCCACCTCGCAGAATGAGCAGCCGTTCGACGTCTTCCTCTGCTACAAGGAGACTGGCGAGGACGGCCAGCGTACGCGCGACAGTCTGATGGCGCAGGAGGTCTACTACGAGTTGACCGAGCAGGGCTATCGCGTGTTCTTCGCGCGCATCACATTGGAAGATAAGGCAGGCACGGAATACGAGCCGTATATCTTCGCGGCGCTGAACTCCGCGAAGGTCATGGTCGTGATCGGCACGAAGCCGGAGCATTTTAACGCCGTCTGGGTCAAGAACGAATGGAGCCGCTTCCTGTCCATGATGAAAAAGGATCGGAGCAAGCTGCTTCTGCCGTGCTACCGGGACATGGACCCGTATGACCTGCCGGAGGCGCTGTCGGTACTGCAAAGCTACGACATGGGCAAGATCGGCTTCATGCAGGATCTGATCCGCGGCGTCAAAAAGGTGATCGACGCGGGCAAGCCGCAAGAGGCCGTTAAAGAAACGGTCAAAGAGACCGTCGTGGTACATAACGAGGGCGGCAGCAACGTGCAGGCCCTACTCAAGCGCGGCAACATGGCGTTGGAGGACGGCGAGTGGACAAAAGCCGATGAGTTCTTCGAGCAGGTACTCAATCAGGACGCCGAATGCGGCGCGGCGTATCTGGGAAAGTTCCTGGCGAAAGTGAAGTCACCGTCCGCGCAAAAATATGCTGCTTTCTACATTGAACAGGTAAAAAACGCTGTACCGACAAGGAAAAACGCAGAAGTCTGCGCAGAGGACAAAGCGTTTATTGAGGCATGCATTCAAAAATATCAGGTTGCGGATTATTATCCAGCGGAAGAAATCCGTAAGGCGCTGCAATTTGACCGGCGGTATTGCGCCGACCGCGCCGAATATTTCCGTAATTCCCAGAAGCGTGCGGCGCAGATGCTCGATACCGATCGGAATTTTGCGCGTGCAGAAAAATACGCTTCCGGCGAGACAAAGGCACAATGCGGCGCGCTGCGCAGCGCGCTTGCGGACGCCCTGCGCCAGCAGGAGCAGACGGCAGCGCAGGAGGCGCAGGCCGAAAAGCAGCGTGTGATCGACGCCTATCATGCATTTTTGCAAAAAACAGAGCCCAGACTGGCCGAACGGCAGAAAGCTGCGCTCGCAAAAAAGAAAGCAGACGAGCAGGCGGCTGCACAGCAGCGCATGGAGGAAGAGCGCCAACAGGCGGAGGAAGCGCGGCGGCGCATCCGGGCGCAGCGCGAGGCGGCTGCGCAGAAAAAGAAAATTATAATCTTTTCTGGCGCGTTTGTCGCAGTGGTCGCGGCGATTCTGCTTGTCACGAAGGTTATTATGCCAGCTGCAAACTATTCCAAGGCTGAAAAGCTGCTTGCGGCCGGGGATTATGACGGTGCGATTGCGGCATTTGCGGCGTTGGGCGGTTACAAGGACAGCGCTGAAAAATTAGAGCAGGCGGAAACGGAAAAAGAAGAAGCGCGTCTTGCCGCAGAAGCTGCCGAGGAAGAAGCTCGAAACGCGCAGGCGTATGCAGATGCCGAGACGATGCTGGAAAACGGAGAGTATGATGCTGCAATCACAGCTTTCAGTGCGCTGGGGACGTACTCAGACGCAGCAGACCGTTTGAAAGATGCCAAGGCAAAAAAGCAGGAAATTGAAAATGCGCGCCTTGCCGCAGAAGCTGCCGAGGAAGAAGCTCGAAACGCGCAGGCGTATGCAGATGCTGAGGCGTTGGAAGCTGCGGATAAAGCCGTAGAGGCTGCCATGGCTTTTGGAAAGCTTGGAGACTATCGGGATGCACGGTCCCGCAGCCTGGCGCTATGGGACACCCTTGCGGTTCGGGACACGATCAGCGCAGGAACCGGATACACTGTGGGGCTAAAACGCGATGGCACGGTGGTTGCCGTGGGAGATAATAGGGCTGGAGAATGCAATGTCAGTGGCTGGACGGACATCGTTGCCGTCAGCGCAGGAGACAATTTCACTGTTGGACTGAAAAGTGACGGTACTGTGGTCGCTGTGGGAGATAATGAGGATGGTGAATGTGATGTCAGCAGCTGGACGGACATTGTAGCGGTCAGCGCAGGAGACTATCACACCGTAGGACTGAAAGTAGACGGCACGGTGGTCTCTGTGGGGAGAAACAAATATGGCGAATGCAATGTCAGCAGATGGACGGACATTGTGGCAATCAGTGCAGGAGACGACTGCACCGTTGGAGTGAAAACCGACGGCACAGTGGTCGCCGTGGGAGCTGGAAATAAGATACAAGGCCTCGACCGCTGGACAGACATCGTGTCCGTCAGCGCAGGAAACTTTCACACCGTAAGATTGAAAAGTGACGGTACTGTGGTCGCCAAAGGATCGGATATTGATGGCGAATGTGATGTCGGCGGCTGGACGGACATCGTGGCGGCCAGCGCAGGAGTCGGATACACTGTGAGACTAAAACGCGATGGCACGGTGGTTGCCGTGGGAGATAATAGGGATGGAGACTGCAATGTCAGTGGCTGGACGGACATCGTAGCGGTCAGCACAGGATTCTGGCACACTGTTGGGCTGAAGCGCGACGGCACTGTGGTCGCTGTGGGGAATAACGAGTATGGCCAATGTGATGTCGGCGATTGGACAGGCATCAAGCTGCCGTCGGACAGATAAAGGAAAGACAGGAGATGCAAGCATATGGAACAGATCACCGATAATATGCAGAAATATGCCAACTACAAGGAGCAGATGGGGCGGCTGAGCAAGGCGCTCACACAGGGCTTTTTTCTGGAAGCGATCTTTATCGAGTATGCGATTCTGGAAGACCGGCTGGAATCCATCCTGCGCCACAGCGGAAAATGGAATCCGGATGCAAAGAACTTTGTGTCATTGGATAAAAAGCGGAAAAACGTCGCAAAACTGGCCGAAGAAAAGAAAAGTCTTGCACATAAATATTTTCCGCCGGAGCTGACGGACCGCATTGACGTTTGGAAAGGTGCTCGAAATAAAATCATCCATGCGCTGATGAAGCAGGATCTGCACACCGAAGACCTGTCTGCCGTTGCGCTGGATGGACAGGCACTTGTCAAGACACTTTGCAGCAAAACCTCGCTTTACAACCGTGCGCTGGAACGGCAGGCCAATAAGGAGAACGGAAAATGAGCAAATTTGTCATTGAATGCCCAAAATGTAGGAATTACGCTGAGGCCAGCACCGGCCTGTTTGCAAAAAGGAAGATCCAATGCGCATGCGGCAACACGATCGACGTGCGCACAGAAAAACTGGCGACTCGCAAATGCCCGAAATGCGGCAACACGGTCATCTATGACCAGTCCAAGGGCGAAAAGGCACTTTGCCCGGTCTGCCATGAGCCGATCAACACGCTGGCGGAGCAGTCCAACACTGTGGAGTTTTCCTGCGCGCAGTGCGGTATTCGCCTGCGTACCAGCAAGGCTGCCGCGACCTACACCTGCCCGGTCTGCGACTGTGTCAATGACGTTGCCGAGCGGGTCGCGACCGAGAAGATCAAAAAGGACGGCCTTGCCAGCATCATCAAGTACGAGGGCGACAACGAAACGCTCGTCTGGAAGCACCCGATCGAGGACTTCAATTTCGGTTCGCAGCTGATCGTCCACGAATGTCAGGAAGCGATCTTCTTCCGCGACGGACAGGCGCTCGACCTCTTTGGCGCGGGCCGCTATACGCTGCAAACGCAGCAGCTGCCGCTGCTGGAGAAAATTTATAAGCTTCCAACCGACACCGAGGGCACGTTCCATTCCGAGGTCTACTTTGTCAACCTCGCCACCCAGATGGGCGTCAAATGGGGCACGGACAGCAAGGTGCGTCTGTTTGACCCCGCCTCCGGCTTACATATCGAGATCGGCGCGTCGGGCGAATTTAATATTCGCGTGACCGATTCGCGCAAGCTGTTACTCAAGGTTGTCGGCACGACGGGTGGGCTTGGGCAGGAGCAGCTGCTCGGCATCGGAAACGGCAAGGGCTTCTTCCGCTCGATGGTCATGACGCAGGTCAAGAGCTACCTCGCGCAGACGATCAAGGAAAATGCGATCAACATTCTGGAGATCGACGAGCACCTCATGGCGCTCTCTGGTGCGCTGCGCGAGCGGATCAATGCCGCGCTGGATGAGTACGGCCTGACGATGCCAGAGTTCTACGTCAGCCGCATTGTAACGCCGGACGACGACCCGAATTTCCGCCGCATGAAGGAGCAGTACGCCGAACAGTATCTGCTTGTCCGGCAGGAGAACATCCGCAAGGCTGAGGCGGAAGCCGCAGCAGACCGCAAGGCGGTTGAGGCGCAGACGGCTGCTAGAATGAAGATCATCGGCGCGCAGGGCGAAGCCGAAGCCCTCAAGATTCAGAAGCAGGCGGAAGCAGAGGCCTACCGGATGCAGGCCGAGGCGGAAGCCGCCGAAATGCGTATGAAGGGCTATACCTATCAGCAGGAAACGTCGCGGCAGGTCGGCATGGAAGCAATGAAAAACGGACTTGGCGGCGGTACGAACGCCGCGGGTGCGCTGGGCGATCTCGCCGGGCTTGGTGTGAGCCTCGGTGCGATGGGCAGCGTCATCGGCATGACAAAAGATGCTTTGAGCCCCATGACGCAGGACGCCGCGCAGATGGGCGCGGCAGTCGGCGCAGCCGTTGCGGACGGTTGGGACTGCCCGGTGTGCGGTCACGAGAACATCACTACAAACTTCTGCCCCGATTGCGGCGGCAAAAAGCCGGAGTCGAAAACCGGCTGGGACTGCGCGCAGTGCGGCACGAAGAACATCCAGAGTAAATTCTGCCCGAATTGCGGTGCAAAGAAGCCAGAAGAACCAAGCGGCTGGACTTGCCCAGAATGCGGCACAAAAGATATTCTGAGCAAGTTCTGCCCCAACTGCGGTGCGCGGAAACCGGAAGAAAAACACGGCTGGATCTGCCCGGAGTGTGGTGCAAAGGATATTATGACAAACTTCTGCCCGAACTGCGGACGGAAGAAAGATGAGTCCTGCTGATTGGAGGGATAGATGATGAAACTAAGCAAAGGAAAATTTCAGACGATTCTGATCCTCGCCATTGTGCTGGCTGCATATCTGGTGCTGGCATTCGTGATCCCGTTTGCAAAGACCGCTGTGTTCTGGCTGGCGCTGGTGTTCACGCTGGCAGCGTTCGGCGTACAGCTATATATGCTGAAACTGTCATTTACAAAGGGCAAGGATGCGCGCAGCAAATTTTACGGTTTCCCGATCGCGCGCATCGGCGTCGTGTATTTGATCGTGCAGATCGCGTTGAGCTTTTTGTTCATGGCAATCGCAAAATTCTGCGCAGCATGGATCGCAGGCATTGTTTTTGTACTGCTGTTGGCTGTCGCTGCCGTTGGCGTTATTGCCGCGGATGCAATGCGCGACGAGGTCGAGCGGCAGGACGCGCAGCTCAAAGCCGATGTGGCTGCCATGCGTGCGCTGCAATCCCGTGCAGCCGCGCTGGTTTCTCGCTGTGAAGATGCGTCGTTACGGATCGATGCGCAGAAACTTTCGGACGCATTCCGATACAGTGACCCCGTGACAAATGATGCAACAAAAGACGCTGAGCATGAGCTTTCCGCCTGCATGGACGAACTGGAGCAGGCTGTCCTCGACAATGACACCGAAAGTGCGAAGGTGCTGATCAAACGCGCAGCAGCGCAGCTGGCAGAGCGGAACCGCCTGTGTAAGCTGAACAAGTGACGTTTCTTGCCAGCCTTAATACCAACCAGCCGAATAAAAGCAGGAGGCGGCCCATAACTTTGGGCTGCCTCCTGCTTTTATTCGGTTGTCAGTCAGAAATACTCATTGCACAGCAGACGGTACGGCGGTTCGTCTTCTTCGATCTTCGGGAAGCGGCCGACAGGCGGGTCGAAGCGGTTGTCGGTGTTGTCGTCGCTGCACTGGCTGACCTCGCCGAGCAGAACGGGGCCGGTGCCCGCCTCGACCGCGAAGTCGTGGTACATTCCTTGCGTGACCCAGAGGCTTTCGCCCGGACGCAGACGGATCTGCGTGCCCGCGGGAACCGTGCGCTTCAGGCCGTCGCAGTGGACGGTCACGTCGGACTCATAATCAATTTCTTCATTCGGCAGGCTGTTGTACACGCGGATGAGGCAGTTACCGCCGCCGCGGTTGATAATGTCCTCGGTCTTGTACCAGTGGAAATGGTTCGCGGCCATCTGGCCCTCCTTCAGATACAGCAGCTTCTCTGCGTAGACCTTCGGATATTTTTTCGGCTGCGTGCGGCAGCCGTTGCGGATGGTGATGAGGGAGAAGCCGAATTTGTCAAAATCGCCGAGGCCGAAATCCGTGATATCCCAGCCGAGCATACAGTCGCGCACTTCATCGTATTCATGGCCCTTCGTCTTCCACTCCTCGGGCGTGAAGTGACAGAATGGCGGCAGATAGCACTTGTATTTTTCGCACATGGCCTCCAGCGCCCTGAGCGCTTTGTTGATCTCAGAACGTTTCATAATACCTCTGCGACAGGCTGAAGGCGATCTCCGACAAGCGGAGGCTCGAGATCATCAAGCTCATCAAAAACGAATCTCTCTGCGGGCAGGATCTGGCCGAGCGCATCGGCCTGTCTCCCGCCACGATCTCCCACCACATGAGCTCGCTCGTGTCCGC
>ERZ773224.3783-NODE-3783-length-12761-cov-6.712419_pt1 | contig 12761 bp, 10 predicted proteins | sample MGYA00580526_ERZ773224 | MGnify/ENA primary metagenome ERZ773224 (study PRJEB29015, sample SAMEA2737743) | human gut metagenome | biome: human gut; feature: human-associated habitat; material: faeces | place: China | collected 2012 ... | reverse complement strand
CTACGCCTATGACGGCGAGCTGGCCGAGAAGGCTTCCATCTACGGCGCACTGACGTTGTATCTGGACTTCATCAACATCTTCCTGTATGTTGTGCGCCTGCTGGGCATGAACAGCCGCCGCCGCAACTGATTTTTGATCCGCAAAGGCTCTCCCGAAAAGGGAGGGCCTTTTTGTTTGGTAATATCACTTAGAATATCCTCCGCTTCGCTCTGGGCATCAACACAGAAGGCCACAGAGGGAAGATGCATTTTCCGGCTGCGGCCCCTCCCGTGAAAACGCAGAACCGGTCAGACCGCAGTCTGACCGGTTCTGCATCACTATAAATGCAATTCCGCTATTATGGCCAGAATGAAATGGAGGCCATTTTAAATCGTTCCGTGCATAAAACCTGCCCTGCTGTCCCACACTAAGCCCAGAAGCAATGCGTACACAATGCAGCAGATGGGAGTAACGACAATGGAGCAGATCAAAAAGTTTTTGCGCAGCAGGGGCTTTGCACTGGCACTGCTGGCCTGTCTCGTCGCAGCCGCAGCGGCGGGAGTGTGGGCAGTGCGCACCGTGCGGGATGAACTGAAAAAGAGCTACGACGACCTGACGACCCCGCAGGAAGAACCTGCACCGGAGCCGCAGCTCACCCTTGACCCACAGGAGGACGATGTATGGCAGCAGCCCGTGACCGACGCCGCAGAATCTTCGGCAAATGTACCCAAGCCCGCATCCTCTACGTCCTCTTCTGGGGCGCAGTCTGGCTCTGGTTTGGTGCACGAGCCCTCCGCACTGCAAGGCGCATCCTCGCCTGCCAGCAGTTCAGCAGCGCCTGCCTCCACGCAGCCCGTCTCGGGCAGGGTCTTGAACGCCTACAGCGGCGATGAGCTGGTGTACAGCAGCACCCTTGGCGACTGGCGCACCCACAACGGTGTGGACTACGCCTGCGCACAGGACGCACAGGTGTGTGCTCCCGCCGCCGGTAAGGTGACCGCCGTGGACACCGATAGCCGCTGGGGCAGTGTGGTGTGCATCGAGGACAGTGCCGGGCGCATCTGGCGGGTGTGCGGCACTGCCGACCCCACGGTGCAGACCGGCGATGAAGTGAGTGTGGGCCAGATACTTGGCCGTGCAGGCAGCATTCCCAACGAATGCGCCGAGGAGACGCATATCCATCTGGAAGTACTGCAGGGTGAGCAGTACCTTGACCCGGCAAAGCTGCTGAACTGACGCAGTTTGCCGTATCCCCTGCGTATTTTTCAGTAAAATATTCCAAGCAGCAAAAAATCGGAAAGGCCGTTCTGGTCTTTCCGATTTTTCATTCTATAGGCTATAGGATCGATGCAGGCTCAGGCATTTTCCAGCTCAACCACCGGCCAGCCCAGAAGGCGGATGGCTTCGCGGTCGTGGGTAGCCAGCAAGACAGGCTTTTCTCCGCAGCGCTCCCGCAGCAGCGCCGCAGCAGCGGCAAGGGTGTCCGGGTCCATTCCGGTAAAGGGTTCGTCTAACAGCAGCGTATCGCTGGCGGCCCACAAAGCCCGCAGCAGAGCCGTGCGGCGCTTCTGTCCGCCGGAAAGCCGTGCGGCAGGCAGGGCCAGTGCGGCAGCATCCATGCCAAACTGTTGAAAATCTTTTATGATTTGCTCTTTGTATTGTTCTGCACTGCCGGGCAATACCAGCGTCACGTTCTGCACAGCTGTCAGCTGCGGACAGAGCCGGTCTTCCTGAAACACTGCTGCCACCCGGCCAACGCCCTGTACTATGCCAGAAGTGGGTTCTTCCAGCCCCATGAGGATGCGCAGCAATGTGGTCTTGCCCCAGCCGCTGGGGGCCCACAGCACCGCCGGGCCTTCCACCGTGAGGCAGAGGTCCCGGAAGAGTGTTTTCTCCCCGAACTGTTTTGTCAGATGCTCGATGGTCAGCATTGCGGCACCTCCCCGGTCACAGCGCGGGTCACGCGGTCCAGAAGCAGCAGGAACAGCTTTTCAAACCCGGCGCTGAGCAGGATGATCACAAACGTCCATGCGAACAGCTCCCCGGTGGAAAGGGTGATCTTGGCCCGGTAGAGTGCATCGCCGATGCTGCCATTGGGCAGGCCGATCACCTCAGCGGCAACGCCGCTCTTCCAGCAGATGCCAAGGGCCACACTGCATCCCTGCCGGAAAGCCGGCAGCACCGCAGGCAGCCACACCGCTCGCAGCCGTCGGCCCAGCGGAAGGCGAAACACCTTCGTCATCTCCAACAGCTGTGGGTCTGCGCTCTGGATGCCGGTGCGCACCGCACCGTACAGCACGGGCAGCACCATTAAAAAGCTGATGAGCACCGAAAGCGATGCCCCCCGCACCCACACCAGCGCCAGAATGATAAAGCTTGCCACCGGCGTGGCTTTGACCAGCTGCAGCACCGGAGCAAGCAGCACATCTGCCGTGTGCCACGCCTGTGCGGCCACAGCCAGCACGATGCTTACGGCCACGCCCAGCCCAAAACCCAGCAGAATGCGCCCGGAGCTGAAACCCACCCGCTGCCAGAACTCTGCCTGCGGCAAAAGCTGCAAAAGAGTGCGCACCGCCTGCACCGGCGAAACAAGGAACACCTCCTGTCCCACCGCCATGGCGGCGCACTGCCACACCGCCAGCCAGAAGGCCGCAGCAGCCAGCCGCTCAAAAAGTTGTTTGTGTTGGTTCATGGTTCTTTCCTGCTCCTGACGGTCTGAAATGGCCTCCGCTCTGCGGATTGTATAAGTATCATACCACATCTTTTTCCAAACGCCAATGACCCGTGCATCATGATGCATAAGAGCTTATCATGCCTACCATTACTTTTCTTCATGTTTTTCTTTCTTGACATGAAATCAATAAAACGATAAACTGAACTGTATAAATCTCTGTCATCTTTGATGCAGGAAAGAAATGAGGTGTCTGTCCTATGCAGAAGCTCTCCGGCAAAAGCCTGCTTTTGGTCAGTTTTACGCTATTTTCCATGTTTTTCGGAGCCGGGAACCTAATCTTCCCGCCGCATCTGGGCGCACAGGCCGGTACCAGCCTCTGGCCTGCCTTTGCGGGCCTTGCCGTCAGCGCCGTCGGCCTGCCCATTGCGGGCGTGGTGGCTGTGGCCCGGGCGGGCGGTCTGGATAAGCTTGCCGGCCGGGTGCATCCGGTGTTCGCCATGGTGTTCACCATTCTGGTGTATCTTTCCATCGGGCCCTGCCTTGCCATCCCCCGCACCGCCAGTACCTCCTTCCAGATGCTGGTGCCGCTGATAGGCGGCGGTACCGGGCTGCAGCTGGCCTACTCGGTGCTGTTTTTTGCAGCGGCCTTTCTGGTGGCGCTGCGGCCGGAAAAGCTTACCGACTGGCTGGGCCGCATCCTCTGCCCCTGCCTGATCGTGCTCATCGTGGTGCTGTTTGCCGGGTGTCTCATCCATCCGCTGGCGGCACACTACGGCACACCCAGCGCAGAGTACGCAGCCCTGCCCGCTGTGCAGGGCATCCTGTACGGCTACCAGACCATGGACACGCTGGCCGGGCTGAATTTTGGCGCGGTCATTGCCCTGAACATCCGCGCCCGGGGTGTCACAGAAAGCCGCGCCGTGGAGGGCGGCACCATCCGGGCCGGTTTTATTGCAGGCGGGCTGCTGCTGGTGGTCTACGCCATGCTGGGCCACGCCGGGGCCGAGACCGGCACGGTGTATCCGGGCCTTGCCACCGGTGCCGAGGTGCTTACCGCTCTGGCGCAAACGCTGTTCGGCCGGGCGGGCCTTGTGCTGGTCGCAGCCATTTTTGTGATTGCATGCTTTAACACCTGCGTGGGCCTGATCGCCTGCGTGGGTCAGTATTTTCATCAGTTGCTGCCCCGCATCCCCTACCCTGCCATCGCAGCTTTTTTTGCTGTGGCCAGTATGCTGGTATCGAACCTCGGCCTTGCTGCCATCATCCGGCTGTCCACTCCGGTGCTGAACGCCATTTATCCCGCAGCCATCGTGCTGATCCTGCTTTCCTTTATGCCGGGCCTTGAAAAGCACCGGGCGGTGTATCCGCTGTGCATGGGCCTGACCGCCCTGCAGAGCATCGCCGCTGCGCTGCCGCTGGGGGCAGTATCTGCCGCCGCCAACGCTCTGCCGCTGGGCAGCATGGGCTTTGGCTGGGTGCTGCCCGCGCTGGCCGGGCTTGCAGGCGGGCTGCTTTTAAACAAATCTGATCTGCAATAAAATAACCTGAAAGGCCCGGTTCCCATGTTACAGGGAGCCGGGCCTTTGCTATTTACTGCAGTTTTTTGCGTTTTTCGTAGTCGTTCAGGGCGGCAAGCGCTTCCTTTGCCATGGGCACCAAAGCTATCATGTTGAAAATGGTCATCAGGCCGATGCCCACGTCGCCCAGATCCCACACCACCGTGTAGGCCTGCATACCGCCGATCACCAGCATGACCAGCGCGATCAGCTTATACACGGTCTGGCTCCACCAGTTGTCGCCGCACAGATAGGCCACATTGCCGCGGGCGTAGTACAAAACGCCCAGAAAGGTGGAAAAGCTGAACAGCGCCAGCGTGGCCGCAATGAACACGACACCAAAACCGCCCAGATGGTACTGCAGGGCAGTCTGCAAAAGGTCCATGCCCGCAAGTCCTTCCGTGATCTCCTGCGGCACCAGCAGCATCAAAAAAGCCGTGCAGCTGCAGATCACCACCGTATCGATCAGCACGCCCAGTGCCTGCACAAAGCCCATCTTGACCGGGTCGTCGCACTCTGCGGCGGCAGCTGCACAGGGTGCCGAACCGCTGCCCGCTTCGTTGGAGAACAGGCCGCGCTTGACACCGTTCATCAGCACCGCACCAAAGCCGCCAGCCACGGCCTGCCGCAGACCGAACGCTTCCGTAAAGATGCGCCCGAACACCGCCGGGAGCTTGGGCAGGTTGAACAGCACGATGCCCACGGTGATGACAAAATAGCACACCGCCATGATGGGCACCATCACGTCCAGACTTTTCACGGTGGCATTCTTGCGCAGCACGATCACCGCCGCAATGGCCGTGAGCACCAGTGTGGTAGTAAGCGGCGGAATATGGAACGCATTTTCAAACGCAGAACTGACCGAGTTGGAGATCACCTGACTGATGCCGCACCAGCAGATGAGGCCAGACACCGCAAACAGCGCCGCTACCACAGAGCGTTTGAGCTTTTTGCCGCGCCTGCGCTCCGCCAGCACATGCAGATAGTAGGCCGGGCCGCCGCGCCAGCCGCCGTACAGCGGGTCGGGCTGGCGGTATTTCTGGGCAAGGGTGGATTCGATAAAGGAGGTGGACGCACCCAAAATGGCAGTGACCCACATCCAGAACACCGCACCGGCACCGCCTGCAGAAACAGCAGCCACCACGCCCACCAGATTGCCCATGCCCACGCGGGTGGCGGTGGAAATGACCAGCGTCTGGAAGGAGGAAAGGCCGTCCCTGCCCTGCTTTTTCTCGCACACGGCGGCGATCATATCCCGGAACAGCCGCACCGGCAAAAGACGGGTGCGGCAGGTGAACCAGATGCCCGCCGTGAACAGCAGCACCACCATGAAGGAAATGCCGATGCCGCCGCCCAGCGGGATGGTGAACAGGTCGCCCCACAAAAGGCGATAGACGGATTCGATAAGATTTACCAGCAAGGCAGATTCCTCCTGTACTTTGGGTGAATGAAGTTGTTGACTTTATTATAGTACAGTACAGAAGAATTGTAAATTCTAAAAAATTGATAGAAATAATCGATAATAAAAAAGAGATCCGTAAGGGACCTCTTAAAACAGGAACGGGGAACGGCATTTGAACCGTTCCCCATCGAGTAGCATTTGGCGGGTGTGCCCTTTCCCGCATTTCTTTTGGCCCAAGGGGCGTGTAGCAGCACATTCTCTACTTCAAACGCTACCTTATCCTACCCATATTATAGCAAATTTATTCCCGCGTGTAAAGCAGCTGGTTCTTCTCCAGAAGTTTTTTCAAGTTACGTTCGCGGAGCCTGTAAAATGTCATGACAGAATTCTTAAATCCCGCTTCATCGGTTTCCAGCACAAGCCTTACAACAACATTCAGGTTCGTATCCGGCAGTTTTTTCACGGCAAAAACTGTTCCAATATGCTTGCTGTCCCGAATGATCAAATCAGGAGAAAGCACAGCCTCCCGTCCATATTGCTCAAACAGAAGAAGATCCTCCGGATGGCGCTCTTTGATGTGTGCAATGCGCTCGTCCGTAACGATCACTTCAGTCGTTTGCAGCTGCCCGAAAAATGCGGTAAGCGGAGTAGGATCAAGATTCCCCAGAACGGTCATTTCCAATTTCCCACACCCCTGTCATAACAAATTGATTTATTGTAACATATTTTTCGCCGTATTACAACAAAAGCCGCCCGGCGGTCATACCGGGCGGCGGAGGAAGATGCACGCTGCTGCGCGCAAAACAGAAGATTTTTACAGAATGTCGATGTACTCACCGGCCAGCGCCTTGTTCATGCTGCGCACGGCACAGAACTTGCCGCACATGCTGCAGGTGTCGCTGTGGTCGTCCTCCGGCAGGCGGGCATCGCGGATGGCCTTTGCGGTCTCCGGGTCCAGTGCGCAGGCGAACTGTGCATCCCAGTCCAGCACACGGCGGGCATCGCCCATCTTATCGTCGATGTCCCGGGCGTGGGGGATGCCCTTGGCGATATCGGCGGCGTGGGCAGCGATCTTGGAGGCCACGATGCCCTGCTTCACATCGTCCACATTGGGCAGAGCCAGATGCTCGGCGGGGGTCACATAGCACAGGAAAGCTGCACCGCTGGCTGCAGCCACAGCGCCGCCGATGGCAGCGGTGATGTGGTCGTAACCGGGGGCGATATCGGTGACGAGGGGTCCCAGCACATAGAAGGGTGCGCCCATGCAGATGCTCTTCTGCACCTCCATGTTGGCAGCCACCTGATTCAGGGGCACATGGCCGGGGCCTTCCACCATCACCTGCACGTTGTGTGCCCATGCGCGCTTGGTCAACTCGCCCAGACGCACCAGCTCCTCGATCTGGCACACATCGGTGGCGTCAGCCAGACAGCCGGGACGGCAGGCATCGCCCAGCGAGATGGTCACATCGTGCTCGGCGCAGATCTCGCAGATCTCGTCAAAGTGCTCGTAGAAGGGGTTCTCGTTGCCGGTCATGCTCATCCAGGCGAACACCAGAGAGCCGCCGCGGCTGACGATGTTCATCTTCCGCTTGTGGGTGCGGATCTGGTCGATGGTCTTGCGGGTGATGCCGCAGTGCAGGGTGACAAAGTCCACGCCGTCCTCAGCGTGCAGGCGCACCACGTCGATGAAATCCTGCGCGGTCAGGGTGGCAAGGTCGCGCTGATAGTGGATGACGGAATCGTACACGGGCACAGTGCCGATCATCACCGGGCACTCGTGGGTCAGCTTCTGGCGGAAGGGCTGGGTGTTGCCGTGGCTGGAAAGATCCATAATGGCTTCCGCACCCATGTTGACGGCGCTCATCACCTTCTGCATCTCCACGTTGTAGTCCTTGCAGTCGCGGGAGACACCAAGGTTCACGTTGATCTTGGTGCGCAGCATGGAGCCGACACCCTCGGGGTTTAAACACTCGTGGTGCTTGTTGGCCGGAATGGCTACCTTGCCTTCGGCCACCCACTGGCGGATCTCCTCGGTGGTGCGATACTCTTTTTTAGCCACGATCTCCATCTGCGGCGTGATGATGCCCTTGCGGGCAGCATCCATCTGAGTGGTATAAGTCTGCATACGCTCTGTTCCTCCAAATGACAGTTTATCTCTGAACAGCAGGGTGCTGGTCATACAAGGGTAGGGAAAGGCAGCCGTCATTCAGAAAAAACAGAACGTTCTGGATGCCGGCACCTGCGCAAAATACGCTTTTCATGTTGATTTTCTCCATGAATTTTATAACGCGGCCCAAGGTGGTGTCCCCGGTTTGCCGCGGGATCGGTCAGATGATCTGCTCCGACAGGGCTTTCAACTCTTTGCACTCGGTCTCGATGTCGTCTGCTGCAAAGATGGCGCTCACAAGGGCCACGCCATCCACACCGGTGCCCTTGAGCTGCAGGATGTTCTCCTTGTGGATGCCGCCAATGGCCACCACCGGGATGTCCACGGCATCACAGATGGCCTTCAGGGTCTCGTGGGGCAGAACATCCACATCGGTCTTGGTGTGGGTGGCAAAGGCCGCGCCCACGCCAAGGCAGTCTGCGCCGTGCTTGACGGCTTCCCGTGCTTCCTCCACACTGTGGACGGAAACGCCGATCATCATTCCCTCGCCCACACGGGCGCGCACCTGCGCTGCGGCCATATCCTCCTGCCCCACGTGCACGCCCTCGGCGTGGCAGCGGATGGCAATGTCCACGTTGTCGTTCACAAAGAACGGCACGCCGTAGCGCTGGCACAGAGCATGGATCTCCACAGCCTCTTTCAGAAAGGCTTCGTCGTCCAGCTCTTTTTCACGCAGCTGCACACAGGTGACACCGCCCTTCAGGGCGCTCTCCACCTGTTCATAGAGGGTCTGTTTGCCCACCCATGCGCGGTCGGTGACGGCATACAGAAGCATGTTCTGCTTATCGCACTTCATAGTTTGCTCCTTCTTCCAGCTGATCCGGGGTCATATTGTAAATGGCATCGATGATATAATTGCGGTAGGTGGAGTTGCCGTCCAGCGGGGTCAGGCGCTTGTGGGCGGTCTCGCCCGCAAGGCCCATGGCGCACACTGCGGCTGCAGCGGCTTCCAGCGGATGGCCGGGGTTGGCGGTGACGAACGCCGCCGTCAGGGCCGAAAGCTGGCAGCCCGTACCGGTGATGCTGCTCATCATGGCATTGCCGTTGCGGATGCAGTAGGCGGTGTGGGCATCGGCCACGATGTCGATGGCACCGGTAATGGCAATAACGGCACCCGTCTGGGCTGCAAAGGCCTTGGCAAAGGCCACGGCAGAATCCAGATTGGCCTCAGTAACTTTATCGGCCACATCGGCATCCACGCCCTTGGTGGTTCCCGCGCCGGAGGCCAGCGTTTTGATCTCCGAGATGTTGCCGCGGATCACGGTGAACTTTACGTCCCTGAGCAGGCGGAAAGCCGTGTCGGCGCAGCCGCGCTCAAACAGCACGCGGGTTAGAATATCCGTGCCGAAAATACCGGTGTCAAAAGCATCTGCGGCGTCGTATTTCTTTTTTGTATTATTGAAAGCGCGTTCGCCGCCGAGACCGATATCGATAGCAAAGCTGTTCGCCCCCTGCGCATCGCCGATAAACGAGCCGGTCTGCGGGCTGTAATATGCGTTGAGAATAGCCTGTTTCTTTTCTTCTATGCGCTTTTCGAGCATGGCGGCGGTTTCACTTTCGCCGATAGCCTCCGATGCTTCTTTTGTCATCATCATCTGCTTGACATAGAGCGCAGTGTTGACGAATGGCTCGCATATTGTTATTTGTTCGGGCGGGCACCAGTCGCCGAGGCACCAGCCGCCCTCTTCCTCGCGGCAGACGAGACCGCCGGAGCTTCGCGAGTCGAGATAATCAAAATATCGAAGGATCTTCGGCAGATAACGGCGAAAGGTCTCCTTGTCGCCGTATATTTTATACATCTCATACGGCACGACCGCTATCGCGCCGCCCCAGCCTGCGGGGCCTCCGCCGCCGCCCATGAAAGGCGCGGTGTGCTGGACGTGACCGTTTCCGATGCTCTGGCAGTCGGAGATATCCTCGAGCCACTTTTTATAGAATTTCTGCGAATCCAAAAGCATCATCGCCGCTTCGCAGCAGAGCTGACCGTCGCCGGTGTAGCCGAGTCGCTCTATATGCGGGCAGTCCGAGGGCACGCCCGAATGCATGTTGCTCAGCTGCGTTCTGATATATGCGTCGTAGAGCCAGTTGAGCATCTCGCTGTCTGACTCGAACGACGAAGTCACGGCGCAGTTTGAGTGAACTACTTCGCAGCGCACGGGCTCGGCGTTGTTCGTCAGCTCGAAATACCGAAAGCCGTGCCAGGTAAACCAAGGCATGCACTCTTCGCCCTTTTTCGCGTTGCGGTATTCATCTTTTTGGATCTGCCCGCAGTCGCAGGAATCGAAATTCAGCGTGCCGTCCGGGTTTATTTCCTCGCCGCATCTGACGGTTATATCCGCGCCGTCAACCGTTGCCGCAACAACCGGATAGCCGGAAATATTCTCGCCCATGTCGTATATCGAAACTTCGCCGAGGTCAAAGAGCTTCGCGGGCTTTATCACGCGTTCCGCTCTGTCCGCCGGGCAGTCCTGAACGAAAAACTGAGTCTCATGCGCCGGGGCTTTGATAACATTTTGAAAGCCGCTGTTCGCCGTCAGCTCGTTCGCAAGGCTCATGTCGTGAACCTCGCCGAAATATATATTATTTTCAATAATGCGGCTCTGCTTCCATTCAAGGTTCTCATCGGAAACAAAAGTATATTTTTTGCCGCTCTTATTCTCGGCGTCGATTTTATAGCAGAGCTTTATGTCGCCGTATTTTGCGAACCCCTCGGCGCTGCGCTTCTGCTGGGCGAACCAGCCGCAGCCGAGAATGACGCGGATATCATTTTTGCCGTCAACAACAAATTTAGATATGTCATATCTCACGGCGTATGTGCGGTAGGACAGCTCGTCTAAGATAGGATATTCAAACGCCGTAAGATCGCGCTTACAGTATTGACTGTTGACGGGGACGAATTTGTCCTCGGACACTTCGCGCCCGTTTATCCACAGGCGGAAGAAGCCGAGCCCGCAGATGGTTATCTCCGCTTTCTTCGGCTCTTCGATGAAGAAGCCGCCTTTTATAACCGGCGAAGTGCAGCCGCTGTCGCAGGTAACCCATTGCGCATTCCCGAAAAGTTCGCTGAAGTTCATGTTATTTCTCTCCATCAAGTTGAGCTTTTCTGTTTTCGAGCTCTTCCCACTGCATCATGAGTTCAGTCTGCTCGTCGTTGAGCTTGCCGAGCGTTTCCGTCAGCTCCATGACGCGCGCGTAATCCGCCGCCGCTTCGGGGGTCGACATCTCTTCGTTCGTTTTTGCTATCAGTCCGTCGAGCTCGTTTATCCGCTCTTCACATTTCTTTATCGCGGTTATCGTGCGGCGCAGCTCGCTCTCGCGCTCCTTGCGGCGCTTGTAGTCCTCGCCGCCCTTGCCCATGGTCTTAGCAGCTTTCGGCTTCTCCGCGCTCTGCTCGGCGATTGTCGCCGCATAGTCGTCGTAGCCGCCCTCAAAGCTCTTCGCACCGTTCATACCTATCGACAGCACGCGGGTGGATAACTTATTTATAAAATATCTGTCGTGGGACACGACGAGCATCGTGCCGCCGAAATCGAGCAGCTGCTCATGCTGTTCGCCGAGACCAAACACGTCGCCGAGTATCTCTTTGCCGTAGACGCCCTGATACTGGATGTTGTGGATGGTGAATATGTTTTTTATGCCCTCATAGCCCTCGCGGTTTGCGTACATCGTCGAGTAGTAGACAGGGACGAGAGCCGTCTGCCAGTCATTCGTATGGATGATGTCGGGCTTGAAGTCAATGTGCGGGATTATCTCAAGTATCGCGCGGGAGAAGAACGCAAAGCGCTCACCGTCATCGTAGAAGCCGTACAGGCCGCGGCGCTTGAAATAATACTCGTTGTCGATAAAATAGAAGATAACGCCGTCTATCTTCGCCTCGAAGATGCCGCAGTACTGCCTACGCCACGAGACTGGGACGGTGATATGTGTGATGAACTGCATCTGGTCGCGCAGTTCCTGCTTTATTCCGCTGTAGAGCGGCATAACAACACGGCAGCCGACAAGGCGCTTGCGCAGTGCCTTGGGCAGAGAGCCGGCAACGTCGCCGAGCCCACCGCTCGCCATGAAGGGAAGAGCTTCGCTTGCAGCATATAAGATTTTCATTTTTTCAGTCCCCTTTCGATCAGACCACTATGCCCTTGCCGACATATACCGGGAAGGTGTCGGTGCCGCAGAGTGACTTGTCGGGTTTGATTATAGATATCTTATCCATTATCACGCTGTTGAGCGTCGCGCCGGAGCCGACATACGCGCCCTGCATGACGATGGAGTTTTTGACGACCGCATCCTTGCCGATGGTGACGCCGCGGAAGAGAATGCTGTTTTCAACCTTGCCCTCTATCTTGCAGCCGTCGGCAATGAGGCTGTTTTTGACATCTGCGCCAAGTCCGTAAATCGCCGGAACCTCGTCGCGTACCTTTGTATAGACCGGGCGCTCTCTGCAGAACAGCTCGGAGCGGTTGCCGAGGTCGAGCAGAGCCATGTTCGCGTCGTAGAAGCTCTTGAGGGAGTCGAGAGTTACAACAAACCCCTCGGTTTTATAGCCGCAAATTTTCAGCGCGCCGACATTCGCCTGAATAAGGTCGCGCTCAAAGTCTGTGTAGTGCATACTCGCCGCCTGGGAGATAAGTCTCTCGAGCAGTGACTTCTTGAGCAGGAACACGTTGAGCGAATAGTTGCCCTCCGCGCCGCCGGTCGAAGAAATTGCGATTTCTTTTATGCGTCCGTCAGAGTCGAGGTCGAATGTCATTGTGTTGCTCAGCGCGGGAACGGTGCCGTGGCAGTATGCCGCGGTGATATCCGCACCGCTCTGCTCGTGCGCGTCAAAGAGCAGGTTGAGATCAATATTGCAAATCGTGTTGCAGTCGCAGAGCAGGACATATTCGTTAGTCGAGCTCGATATGAACGACGTACAGCCGATAAGCGCGTCAATTCTGTTTGCAAACAGTCCGCCGGAATCCTCTGCGGAGTTGAACGGCGGCAGA
>ERZ773224.3774-NODE-3774-length-12794-cov-9.576890_pt1 | contig 12794 bp, 10 predicted proteins | sample MGYA00580526_ERZ773224 | MGnify/ENA primary metagenome ERZ773224 (study PRJEB29015, sample SAMEA2737743) | human gut metagenome | biome: human gut; feature: human-associated habitat; material: faeces | place: China | collected 2012 ... | reverse complement strand
ATTGTCCAAGGTGTCTTTTATAATCGTCTGCGTTATTCAATTTACAAGATACAGCTGTTCGTTTTGCGTTCACATTCGTCCCGCAGCGAACTTTTATATGTTAGCACAACTTTTTCCCTTTGTCAAGAACTTTTTCCAAATTCTTACAAAGTTTTTTGTGCGCCGCCCTCATGGACAGCTTGCTTATAATACCATCCAAAGTTCGCTTTGTCAAGGGTTTTTTACATTTTTGGCCGTCTTTTTTATTGTTTTCTACTCAGAGACGACCGTCTCTGGAGGAAAGATTGTTGCTGATCTCCGTCAGGGCGTCCCCTGCGTCAATGCTGGTTTCGTCCTGCATTGCCAGATCTCCCAGACTGACCATGCCGCAAAGCCTGCCGTTCTCCATGACGGGCAGCCTTCTGATCTGTTCCCTGCCCATCAGCCCCGCCGCAAGGGCGACCTCCATGTCCGGCCGGGCGGTGATCACCTTCGCCGTCATCACGTCCCGGACGGGCGTGGACGAGGCCGACCGTCCGGCGGCCAGACACCGGGTGACGATGTCCCGGTCGGTGATCAGGCCGCACAGTCTTCCGTCGCTGCCGCACACGGGCAGCGCCCCAATATTGTAGCGGCCAAGCGTCCGCGCCGCCACCGCCACGGATTCCTCCGGATTGATCCGGATGACCGGATTTGTCATAACATCCCGCAATTTCATTGTCATTCCTCCTTTTGGGGTGGAGTATGGACATGTTTTCGGCGGTCTATTCATAGAAAATACGGGAGAGCCGGCGGCTCTCCCGTACATAATTTTATGGAATTATTCCTTCACCAGCAGCTCCGCGATCTGGATGGCGTTGGTAGCGGCGCCCTTGCGGACCTGATCGCCGCAGCACCACAGGCACAGGCCGTTGTCGTCCGTCAGGTCGGGACGGATACGGCCGACGAACACAATATCCTGATCGGAGGTGTCCAGCGGCATGGGGTACTGCTTGTTTTTCAGGTCGTCCACCAGCTTGCAGCCGGGAGCCTTGGCGATGACCTCCCGTGCCTGCTCCACGGTGACCGGCACGTCAAAGTGGCAGCTGACGGAAATGGAGTGGCTGCGCACCACAGGGACACGGACGCAGGTGCAGCTGACCTTCAGCTCCGGCAGGTGCATGATCTTGCGGCCTTCGTTCTGCATCTTCATTTCCTCGCTGGTGTAGCCCTCGAACTGCTCGCCGCCGATCTGGGGGATCAGGTTGAAGGCGATCTGGTGGGAAAACACCTTCGGCTCGTAGGTCTTCCCCTCCCGCAGTGCCTCCACCTCGTTCATCAGTTCGATGGGGCCGCCCGCGCCAGCGCCGGAAACCGCCTGATACGTGGAAGCGGTCATGGTGCGGATGGGGGCGATGGTGTTCAGGGCGTTCACCGCCGTGACGGTGATGATGGTGGAGCAGTTGGGGTTGGAGATGATGCCCTTGTGGTTCTTCACGTCCTCAGGGTTGACCTCCGGCACGATCAGCGGCACCTCAGGATTCAGGCGGAACGCGGAGGAATTGTCCACGAACACCGCGCCGGAGGCCACGATCGCAGGGGCAAACTTCTTGGCGATGTCATTTTCCGCCGCGCCCAGAACGATGTCCACGCCCTTGAATGCTGTGTCGGCGGCTTCCTGAATGGTCACGTCCTCACCGCGGAACTTCACGGTTTTGCCCGCGCTCCGGGCGGAGGCCAGCGGAACCAGCTTCCCGGCGGGGAAATTGCGTTCCTGCAGAACCTTGATCATTTCCTGTCCCACAGCGCCGGTCGCGCCAAGGACGGCTACAGTATAGGTTTTCATATATTCATTCCTCCCACACATTATTTTACAAAGCTGTTGTACAGAACCCGGATGGCTTCCTTGAAGTCCTTGTTGTCCACGCCGAAGATGATGTTCAATTCGTCAGGGCCCTGGTTGATCATACGGATGTTGATGCCGCTTTCGCCCAGCGCCTTGAAGATCCGGCCGGAAATGCCGGGACGGAAGGCCATCTTCCGGCCGACGGCTGCGACCACGGCAATGTGGTGGTGGACGTCCAGCGTATCCGGCTGGGCTTCCTTTTTGATCTCCGCCATGATGGTGTACAGCTCCTTCTCCACCGCGGCGGTGGGAAGCACGACGGACACGTTGTCAATGCCGTTGGGAACGTAGTCCACGGAAATGTTATGCCGTTCCAGCACCGACAGAACTCTGCGCAGGACGCCGACCTGATTGCTCATGCCCCGCTTGGTCAGGGAGATGATGGAAAAGTCCTTTTTGCCCGTAATGCCGGTGATGAACCGGTCGGGGTCAACGTCGCCGGAGAAGGACTCCTGGATCATGGTGCCGGGGGCCTCCGGGTCGTTGGTGTTGCGGATGTTGACGGGGATGTTCTTTTCCCGCACCGGGAAAATGGAATCCTCGTGAAGCACCTGCGCGCCGGAATAGCTCAGCTCCCGAAGCTCGTCGTAGGTGACTTCCGGGATAGCCTGAGGATCGTCCACGATCCGGGGGTCGGCCATGAGGATGCCGGACACGTCCGTCCAGTTCTCGTACACGTCCGCGTCCAGCGCCGCCGCCGCCAGCGCGCCGGTGATGTCGCTGCCGCCCCGGGAGAAGGTGTGGATGGCGCCGTCGGGCATGGCGCCGTAGAATCCGGGGATCACCGCGCCGTAGCCAAGCAGCACCTGATTGCGCAGCGCCTTGTAGGACACCTCCCGGTTCACGGTGCCGTCCATGTTGAACATTACCCAGTCTGCCGCGTCCACGAACTGGAAGCCGAGGTAGGCCGCCATCAGCTTGGCGGAGAAATACTCGCCCCGGCTGACCAGCTCCTCCTGGGTCACGTCCTTCGCGTCGATGCGCTTTTTCAGAGCCTCCAGCTCCGGCTCCAATGCCAGATCAAGCCCCAGCTCATCCCGGATGTCCAGATAGCGGGACGCGATCATGTCAAAAATGCTGCTGCAGTCCACGCCATACTGGACGTGGGCATAGCACAGATAGAGAAGGTCGGTCAGCTTATGGTCATTGCCGAACCGCTTGCCCGCGGCGGAGACCACCACGACCCGGCGCTCCGGGTCGGCCAGAAGGATATCCCGTACCTTGCGGTACTGGCCGGCATCCGCCATGGAGCTGCCGCCGAATTTGACTACTTTCATTTTCTGTTCCTCTCTGTCACTCTCAGTCATCCGCGAATTGCCGCGGCGAATGCGTTGGGATTCTCTTTCAGCCATGCGTGCATTGCGGCAACGGATACCGGCGCGGTCACCGCCGCGCTGCCCCAATGCTCCTTTGTCTCGCCGTTCCAGTTACCGCGAACGTACCATGTCAGCTTCTCGTCGTTCACTGCCGCCGCATGGCCGCCGTAGGGGGCGTAGAAGCCCTTCCCGGCAAGAACGTCCACCAGATCCTGCACCACATTGTATGCGGTGGGGTACCGGCCTGCGCCCTGACCGAAGAAGCTCATGCGCTGGGAAGTCTCGCCGACGAAGGTGATTAAATTGTAGTTCATTGGAACGGCGGCTTCCGGCTCGCCATCTTTGACCAGCGTGGGCTGGACGTAGGCGCTGATGACGCCGTTTTCCCGCTTGCCCGTGGCGATCAGCTTGCACACAAGGCCGTGGGCTTTGAAGTTCTCCACGTCCTCTGCCTTAATGTTGCGGATGCCCGCCACCGGGACGGTTTCCTTGTCCAGGCTCACGCCGAAGGCGATGTTGGAGGACAGAATGACCTTATGCCAGGTGTCGATGCCGTCCACGTCGGTGGAGGGGTTGGCCTCGGCATAGCCCAGCGCCTGTGCCTGCTTCAGCACGTCGTCGTAATTTAAGCCCTGACGGGTCATGTTGTCGAGAATATAGTTGCAGGTGCCGTTCATAATGCCGCCGACCTCCCGGATGCTCTGCACCCGGCGGGCGCGCTCCAGCTCGGAGAGCCAGCCGATGCCGCCGCCCACGGCTGCGGTGCAGCGGAATAAAACGCCCTTTTCCTTCACCAGAGGCAGCAGCTCGTCATAGAAGGTGCATACCAGCGCCTTATTGGAGGTGACCACGTTCTTCCCGGCCTCCACGGCGGCACGGACAAAATCATAGGCAGGGTGCAGCCCGCCCATGGCCTCTACCACGGTGTCGATGCTGTCGTCCTCCACAATATCCCGGATATTGTGGACGGCCTGGGCATCAGGAAGCTTGATATCCTCCAGGCACAGAACCTTGGTCACCTGCATGTCGTCTCTGCTTTCCGTGATCTCATATACGCCCCGGCCAACCACGCCGAAGCCCAGCAATCCGATCTTCATCAAATCATCCTCCATTTTATAGGTATGTGCGGGGATTTTTGGTCAGTGTGTAAAAACGGATGTGTCCATCCCGAAAACACTTGCTTTTTGACGAAAAACAGTATATCATATACCTACTCAAATTTCAACCACGCCAAAAAGCCAAGGTTTTCCCGGTATTCCCCAACTTTTTGTGCAATTAGCAAAGAATCGATCACAGGAGGATATTATGCTCTATCATTCTACCCGGAGCGAAGCCCATTTTGTGGACAGCGCCGAAGCCGTGCTGGAGGGTCTTGCCCCCGACGGCGGCCTGTATATGCCCGAGAGCATTCCCGCGTTTGACTGGCAGGCTTGCCTGCGGGGCAGCTCTACGGAAATGTCCGCGAAAATTCTTGCCGCCCTGCTGCCGGATATTCCCGATATGGATACGCTGGTTCGCCGCGCCTATCAGGGGAAATTTGAAACCGAAGATCTGACCCCCACCGTTTCCGTAGGCGGTTACTCCGTGCTGGAGCTGTTCCGGGGGCCTACATCCGCTTTTAAGGACGTGGCGCTTTCCATGCTGCCCCAGCTGCTCACCGCCGCGAAGGCCGTCAAGGGGATGGAAAAGGATATCCTGATCCTCACCGCCACCTCCGGCGACACCGGCAAGGCCGCTCTGGAGGGCTTCCGGGACGTGCCCGGCGTGCGCATCTGCGTATTTTACCCCGACGGCGGCGTCTCTCAGGTGCAGCGTGCCCAGATGGTGACGCAGGAGGGCGGCAACGTGGCCGTCTCGGCCGTCCGGGGCAACTTTGACGACGCCCAGACCGGGGTGAAGAATACTTTCGCCGCCTGTCAGGGCCGGGAGCTGCCCTACGCCCTGTCCAGCGCCAACTCCATCAATATCGGCCGTCTCGCGCCCCAGATCATGTACTACTTCCGCTCCTACCGCGACCTGCTGGACGCCGGGAAGATCAAGCTGGGCGACGAGGTCAACTACTCCGTCCCCACCGGCAACTTCGGCGACATTCTGGCGGGGTATCTCGCCAAGCGGCTGGGTCTGCCTGTCGGAAAGCTGATCTGTGCCTCCAACGCCAACAACGTCCTCACCGACTTTATCCGCACCGGCGTTTATGACAAACGCCGTCCCCTGCTGAAGACCACCTCCCCCTCCATGGACATTCTGGTGTCCTCCAACTTGGAGCGGCTGCTGTACCTGCTGTCCGGAGACACCGCGCTGGTGTCCGGGCTGATGAACAGCCTGAACCGGGAGGGCGTTTACACCGTCCCCGGCGCGCTGCTGGCCACGATTCAGAGGGAATTCTGGGCAGCCTGCTGCGACGACGCCAAAGCGCAGGAGATCATGGGCCGGGTCTACCGGGATTGGGGCTATCTCTGCGACCCCCACACCGCTTCCGGCTGGGCAGCAGCGGAGGAATACGTCTCCCAGACCGGCGACAATCGCCCCATGGTGGTGCTGTCCACCGCGTCTCCCTACAAGTTCCCCGCGGCGGTTCTCGCCGCCGTGGGCGGCGATACCTCCGGCAGCGAGTTCGACCAGATGGCGCGGCTGTCCGCCATGACAGGTGTGCCCATCCCGAAAAATCTGGCTGGTCTGCAGGGCAAACCCGAACGCCACACCGGCGTCATCAACAAGGAAGACATGCTGGACTACGTCCTGCATCTGTAAGCCGACAGGAGAAGCTGCATGAAACGAGTTACCATCCGCGTTCCCGCCACCACCGCAAACCTCGGCCCCGGGTTTGACGCCTTCGGCTGTGCCCTGAGCCTGTACACTGACGTTACCTTTGAAGAAACCGACTCCGGTCTGGAGATCACCGGCTGCGACGAAGCCTATACAGGCCCTGACAATCTGGCCTACACCGCCTACTGCGCCGTGCTGGGCACCTTAAGCGAGGAAGTCCGGGGCGTGAAGATCCACATCGACGCCCACATTCCCATCTGCCGGGGACTCGGTTCCTCCGCCGCGCTGCTGGTGGCCGGCGCCATGGGCGCCAACGTCCTGCGGGGCAATAAGCTCTCCACCCAGGGCCTGCTCAACATCACAAACGCCATGGAAGGGCATCCGGACAATCTGGCGCCCGCTTTCCTCGGCGGCCTCACCGCGTCCATGGTGGACGGCGGTCTGCCGGTGAGCGTCAGCTTTCCCCTCCACGCCGGGTGGGAATTTCTGGTTCTCATTCCGGATTTCACCCTGTCCACCCCCCTTGCCCGTTCCGTTCTGCCGGAGCAGGTCAACCGCCGGGACGCCATCTACAACATTTCCCACGGCGCGCTGGTACTCAAGGCGCTGGAGCTTGGGGACGAAAAGCTGCTGCGCACCGCCATGCAGGACAGGCTCCACCAGAACTACCGGAAAAAGCTGATTCCGGACTACGAAAAAATCGAGGCGCTGGTGCGCACCGTCGGCGCGGCCTTCTGTCTTTCCGGCGCAGGCCCCACCCTGCTGTGCATCACCCGCAACCCCGGGTTGGAAGAAAAGCTTGCCAAGAAGCTGGACAGCATCACGGAGCATCACTGGCAGATGCTGCCCCTGCACGTAGAATTTGAGGGCGCGCACGTCCTCAAGGCCGAATAAAACAAAAACTTCGTATGACGCAAAATCATACGAAGTTTTTTATCTTCTCAAACACCCAGCAGGAGCTTTGCAAACAGGAAATACACCAGCAAGCTCAGGGCGTCCACGATGGTCGTGATAAAGGGGCTTGCCATCACCGCCGGGTCAAAGCCCAGACGCTTGGCAAACAGGGGCAGCGTGCAGCCGACAAACTTGGCCAAAATGACCGTCACACAAAGCGTCAGGCACACCACGCCGTTGACCAGCAGGCTGATGCTTTCGTTGCCCATCAGCAGCCGATCGACCAGCAGAATTTTCAGGAAGCAGGCAGCTGCCAGCGCCGCGCCGCAGAGCACTGCCGTGCGGGCTTCCTTCCACATCACCCGGAACAGGTCGGTAAAATGCAGCTCGTCCAGACTCAGGGCACGGATGACGGTCACGGAGGACTGAGAACCACAGTTACCGCCGGTATCCATCAGCATGGGGATAAAGGCGGTCAGCACCGGGAGCAAGCTCAGGGCATCCTCAAAAGAGGTAATGATCATCCCCGTAAAGGTAGCGGAGACCATCAAAAGCATCAGCCAGGGAATCCGGTGCTTGAACAGATCGAAGGGCGTACTCTTGAGGTAGGTCTTCTCCGAAGGGGTCATAGCGGCCATGATCTCCATGTCCTCGGTGGCCGCGTCCTGCATGACGTCCATGGCGTCGTCGAAGGTGACGATACCCACCATCCGGTTCTCCCCGTCCACCACGGGCAGGGCGATGAAGTTATATTTGGAAAGGGTCGCCGCGACTTCTTCCTGATCGGTCTGGGTAGTGACCGAGATCAGGTTCGTTTCCATGATGTCTTCGATCTTGGTCTCGTCGTCTGCGGCCAGCAGAAGATCCTTTACCGTCACAAGACCGATGAGCGTCCTGTCCTTTTCCGTAACGTAGCAGGTGTAAATGGTCTCCTTATCCACGCCCTGACGTCGGATGCGGAGAATGGCCTCCTCCACGGTCATGTGGGGGCGCAGGGAGACGTATTCCGTGGTCATGATGGAACCGGCGGAATCTTCGGGGTAACGCAAAATCTGATTGATAGAGCTGCGCATTTCCGGGTCGGCGTGCTTTAAGATACGCTGCACCACGTTCGCGGGCATTTCCTCAACGATGTCTGCCGCGTCGTCCACGTACAGCTCGTCCAGAACTTCCTTCAGCTCGTTGTCGGAGAAGCCACGGATGAGAAGCTCCTTTGCCTCCGGCTCCATTTCCACGAAGGTCTCCGCCGCCTGTTCCTTGGGAAGCAGGCGGAACATGAGGGGGATCTGTTTTTCGTCCAGCCCGTCAAAAAGTCCGGCGACATCCATCGGATTCATGGTCGTGAGGATATCCCGGAGAGTTGCATATTTTTTCTCCTCCAGCAGCTTCAGGAGGGCTTTTTCCACAATTTCAAAACGTTCTGCCATTCGTAATTCCTCCTATTCATTTATTTGTGAGATGAATAGGCAATTTACGCAGACAAAATAACTACAGACTCACCCGGACGGCAAGCCGCACTCTACTTCGTCCAGGTATATTGCCGTTGCCGCCAGCGTCCAAGAGAATCCCTCCTTTGAAGTCACAGTTTCTCTTATTTTACCCATCTTTGACGGAAATGTCAACCTTGACGGAAAGAAGTTGGGATAGTAAAATGAAAATATATCGCTTTTACTATCCGCCGGCCGCACCGGCGGAAAAACGGGAGGGACGCCCATGCTCCGAATTGCCGCCGAGGGGGACGTAAGCGCCATGCTTGCCATTTACCGTCCTTACGTTCTGACCTCTACCGCCACATTTGAATACGACCCACCCAGCGAAGAAGAATTCCTACGCCGCTACCACACCATCACCACCCAGTTCCCATGGCTTCTCTGGGAGGAGGACGGGCAGATCCTCGGCTACGCCTACGCAAGTCTGCCCTTTTCCCGGGCGGCATATGCCTGGTGCGCCGAACCGACCATCTATCTCAAATCTCAGGCACGGGGCAAAGGCATCGGAAAAGCGCTGTACGACGCGCTGGAAGCGATCCTCGACGCCCAGGGGTATTACCTTCTTTACTCCCTCGTCTGCGGGGAAAACGAAAACTCCATGCGCTTCCACGAGAAACGCGGCTACCGCACCGTCGCTCATTTCCCGGCCTGCGGCTTCAAGTTTGGCAGGTGGCTTGACCTCAACTGGATGGAAAAGCGGCTGAAGGGCGTCGATCCCCCGGGCGGCAATCCCGTTCCATGGCAGGCCGTTATGCAAAACGCAGAATTCATTCACCAATATTTAGATAATTTTTCCCTTTCCTAATCAGGGAAAATATGATATTTTATCAGAGTGGATAGATGTCCCCAAACATCTGCACAAAACCGAGAGAGGCACTAACGAATCTCCGGGTCAACGGGAGATTCTCAAAAAATCTACATAAGGAGCTGTGACCATGTATTTTCAGAAAAAGCGCGTAATCGCGATGCTGCTTGCCGGCGGACAGGGCAGTCGGCTCAAGGTCCTGACGGAGAAAACCGCCAAGCCTGCCGTTCCCTTCGGCGGCAAATACCGTATCATCGATTTTCCTTTGAGCAACTGTGTCAACTCCGGCATCGACACTGTGGGTATTCTGACCCAGTATCAGCCTCTGGAGCTGAATGAGTATATCGGAAACGGACAGCCCTGGAACCTGAACAAGACCCATTCCTGCGCGCAGGTTCTGCCCCCCTATGAGCGTCACGACAAGAAATCCGGCTGGTACAAGGGCACCGCCAACGCCATTTATCAGAACATCGACTTCGTGGACCGCTTCAACCCCGACTACGTGGTCATTCTCTCCGGCGACCACATCTACAAGATGGACTACGCCGATATGGTTGCCTACCACGAAAAGCATAAGGCTTCCTGCACCATCGCCGTGCGAAATGTCCCTCTGGCGGAGGCTTCCCGCTTCGGTATCCTGAATACCAACCCCGACAACACCATTTACGAGTTCGAGGAAAAGCCCGCCAAGCCCAAGTCCACCAACGCTTCCATGGGCATTTACTGCTTCAACTGGCAGGTACTGCGGGACGCCCTGATCGCTGACGAGGAAAACCCCAGCTCCGCCAACGATTTCGGCAAGAACATCATTCCAAGCCTGCTGGCCGACGGTCACAAGATGATGGCCTACCCCTTCGACGGCTACTGGAAAGACGTGGGAACCATCGATTCTCTGTGGGAAGCCAACATGGATCTGCTGGGCAAGGAACCTGCCTTCCAGCTCCGGGGCGACAAGCGCTCCACCATCTACGCCCGCAACTCCGCCATGCCGTCCTCCTACATTGACGAGCAGGCCGAGATCGTCAACGCCTTCGTGGCCGAAGGCTCCGAGGTCTACGGCACCGTCCACCACAGCATCATCTCCATCGGCTGCACCGTCGGTGAGGGCGCGCTGGTAGAGGACAGCGTCGTCATGCCCGGCGTGGTCATCGAGTCCGGCGCCATCGTCCGCCACGCCATTCTGGGCGAGGACTCCAAGGTCTGCAAGAACGCCATCGTGGGCGGCGCTTACGCCGACGGGGAAAAGAAGAAGATCAGCGTCACGTCCAAGGGCGCTGTCGTCGAAGCCAACACCGTGCTGAAGCCCGGTGACATGCTGTAACAGGAGGAAAAATGCAATGAACGTAACCGGTATTGTATTTACCAACGACGCAAGCCTTGGTGAGCTGACCACCAAGCGCACCATGGCCTCCCTGCCCTTCGGCGGTCGCTACCGTCAGGTGGACTGGGCGCTGTCCAATCTGGCCTGCGCCGGTGTCCGTCATATCGGCATCATCTCCCGCCACAACTTCCAGTCCCTGATGAACCACATCGGCGACGGTGAGGAGTGGGGCCTGGAGCTGGAGGAGGGCGGTCTGGAATTTCTGACTCCCTACGCCCAGTCCGAAGTCCACCGCTACCGGGGCAAGCTGGAGTCTCTCGCCAGCGCCATGGACTTCCTCGCCTACGGCTCTGAGGACGAGCTGGTCATCATGACCGACTCCGCCATTCTTTCCAACATCGACCTGACCAAGGTCATCACCTCCCACGTAAAGAGCGGCCGGAACATCACCGTTGTCACCAAGGCCGGTATCTGCAACGGGGAAAAGATGATTGATCTGGCCATGAAGCTGGACGGGAAAGGCAACGTGACCGACATGCTGGTGGACTTTGCCGCCCCCGCCGATTATGTCGCTTCCATGGACATCTTCGTGGTGGATAAGAAGTGGCTCATGCAGCAGACCAGAGAAATGATCGCCCGGGACAAGTTCCACATGGATCGCGACCTGGTTCTGGGCGGCTGGCAGCGGGGCAAGGTCTCCGTCAATGTCTATCCCTTCGACGGTGCCGCCCTGTACAACGAGTCCGTGGAGGAATATTTCAAAAACTCCATGGCGCTCATCGACCGGGACATCCGCCACGACATGTTCGGCGGCAATCATCCCATCTACACCAAGGTTCGTGACCGTGTCCCCACCTACTACGGCGAGGAATGCCAGATCGCCAACTGTCTGGCGGCCGACGGCTGTATGCTGGAGGGCAACGTCAAGGAAAGCATTCTGTTCCGGCAGGTCACCATCGCCCCGGGCGCGGACGTGGAAAACTGCGTCATCATGAACGACTCCGTGGTGGGCGAGGGCGCGGAACTGAAATACGTCATTCTGGACAAGGACGTCACCGTCACCCCGGGGGCAAAGCTCATTGGGACAAAGAAGAGTCCTGTCATCGTCAAGAGGGGGGAAACCGTATGAAAATTGCCATCTGCGCCTCTGAGGGCGCACCCTATGCCAAGTCCGGCGGTCTCGGCGACGTGATGGAGGCTCTGCCCTCCGCGCTGGCTCGCATTGCGGGCAACGAGGTCGTTCTGTTTCTGCCCTACTACCACAAAATCAAAACCAACGCCGCCTACATGGTGGAGCGGGTGGCCGAGATCCGGGTGCAGCTGGGCTGGCGGCAGCAATACTGCGGCATCATGAAGCTGACCAACCGAAATGACGGCGTGCAGGTCTATTTCCTGGACAATGATTATTACTTCGGTGCCCGCACCGGCGCAATTTACGGGGACATGGACGACGGCGAGCGCTTCGCCTTCTTCTCCCGGGGCTGTCTGGACGCCATGATCGCCCTGAACTTCATCCCCGAAATCATCCAGTGCAACGACTGGCAGACCGCCTGCATTCCCATTTATCTCAAGGCCATGTACCACGGCGCCTTCTATAAGACCCGCTGCATGTACACCATCCACAACATCGAATATCAGGGCTGGGCAAACGCCGGGTTCTTTGACGATGTGCTGGGGCTTCCCTGGGAGTACCGTTCCACCCTGGACATGAGCAACTCCGTCAACGTGATGAAGGGCGCCATTGAGACCGCCGACCTTGTGACCACCGTGTCCGAGACCTATGCCCGGGAGCTGATGTATCCCTACTATGCCCACGGTCTGGACAGCGTCCTTGCGGGCAACGCCTGGAAGCTCACCGGCATCACCAACGGCATCGACGTGAACACCTTCAACCCGGAGACCGATCCCGCGCTCCCCGCCCACTACAATTCCGAGACCTTTGTAGAGGGCAAGGCCGCCGTGAAGGCCGCCCTGCAAAAAGAAGTGGGTCTGCCCGTCAAGCCTGACGTGCCGCTGATGGTCATGGTCACCCGGCTGGCCGGTCACAAGGGTCTTGACCTGCTGTGCTACATTGCCCGGCGGCTCATATGGGAGGAAGACGCCCAGCTGCTGATCCTTGGCACCGGCGAAGCTCAGTACGAGAGCTTCTTCAGAGACCTGTCGAACCAGTTCCCCGATCAGGTTTCCGCCCAGATCACCTTCAATCTGGGGCTTGCCGCCCGGATCTACGCTGGCGGCGATGTCTACCTGATGCCCTCCAAGTCCGAGCCATGCGGCCTGAGTCAGATGAACGCCATGCGCTACGGCACCGTACCCGTGGTTCACGCCACCGGCGGCC
>ERZ773224.3765-NODE-3765-length-12811-cov-3.708294_pt1 | contig 12811 bp, 8 predicted proteins | sample MGYA00580526_ERZ773224 | MGnify/ENA primary metagenome ERZ773224 (study PRJEB29015, sample SAMEA2737743) | human gut metagenome | biome: human gut; feature: human-associated habitat; material: faeces | place: China | collected 2012 ... | reverse complement strand
CCTGTTCCCGACCATGAAGCCGCTGCATTCCGATAAGAAGCCCGAAACGGCCGAGGACAAGCCGGCCGAGGCCGCGCCCGCAGCGCCCGCAGTGGAGGAGAAGATCGATTTTTCCAATGTGGAGATCGAGCCGCTGTTCAAGGATTTTGTGGACTTTGACACCTTCTCCAAGAGCGATTTCCGTGCTGTGAAGGTCAAGGCCTGCGAAGCCGTGAAGAAGTCGAAGAAGCTCCTGAAGTTCACGCTCGACGACGGTACCGGCGAGGATCGCGTCATCCTGAGCGGCATTCATCAGTATTATGAGCCGGAGGAGCTGGTGGGCAAGACCTGCATCGCCATCACGAACCTCCCGCCGCGCCCGATGATGGGCATCGACTCCTGCGGTATGCTGATCTCCGCCGTCCATCACGAAAACGGCGAGGAAAAGCTCCATTTGCTGATGGTCGATCCGCACATTCCGGCAGGCGCAAAGCTCTATTGAGCATTGGCGGCGGGAAACCGAGTGCGATACATTCGTTCGTGAAACGCCGTCCATCAGGTGCAAGGATTTTGCGCGTCTCCGTGCAAGATCCTTGCACTTTTTCCGAAACGCTGCGGCTGCGCCTGTGATCCGCAGGGTTTGAGCGGATCCATGAGAGGAGTTGGGACCGATGAAGTATCCTGTACTGGGCAGAGAACGGCGGCGTCCGATCGCGCTGTCAGCCGTTGGAACAGTTCTGGTGCTCGCGTTTGCCTGTGTACTGTTTACTCTGACGGTGCTGGCGATCCAGCCGGGTCTGCTGCCAGATACGCTCGCGGCATTTTGGGAGGACAAGCTGCTGATTCCGCTGAACATTTTTCCGGTATGTGTTGTCCTCATTGTGTGCTATTGCTTGACCGGAAATGCATTTTCGGCGGCCGGGATCGGCGGCCTGGTCGTAAATCTGCTGTCCTATATCAATCTGGTCAAGACAGATTGCCGCAACGACCCCTTCGTCCCGGCGGACTGTGCACTGCTCCGGGAGGCTGCGAATGCGGTGGGGGATTATCAGCTGGATCTCCACTGGGGTACTCTGGCTGCAATTCTGCTGCTGAGCGCAGTATGTTTTGCGTTGGCCTACTGGTCACGGGCACGTAAGCCGAGATGGTATGTGCGCAGCATCATGGCGCTGGTGGTGCTGGCTGTGTTTGGCGCGAGCATGGTCAAGGTCTATCCGAGCGGGGATATTTACGACCGGCGCGGCGTGGGTACCGTGAAAGTCTCAAAGAGCAATGTGCCGGAGGTGTTCCGGCTGTGCGGCTTCCCATACTGCTTTTTGCACAATTACAACTTGTATCCGGTCGAAAAACCGGACGGATATCAAAAAACGCAGGTCGAGACGCTGATCGATCAGGATTCGCAGCATTATGTGCAGCCGAAGGTACAGCCAAACATCCTCTTCCTGATGTGCGAGTCCTACAGTGACCTGTCTGATGCGGATGTATTTGCCTACACCGAGAAGGATGATCCGATGCACGGTTTCCACGAGCTGGCGGATTCACCGCGTGCCCGGAGCGGTCATATTGCCGTAAGCAATTTCGGTGCGGGAACGGCAAATACGGAGTTTGATGTTTTGACCGGTATTCAGACGAACATGATCTCTACGACCAATGTATCCGCCTTTCGCGTGGTGCATAAGGCGGTCAACGCACTGCCGTGGGACTATCAGCAGGCGGGCTATTCGACCCTGTTCATGCATCCGGGCTACAGCTGGTTTTATAACCGGGACAGTGTTTATCAGTTCCTCGGCATGGAGGAGCGCATCTTCAACGAGAACTACACGCAAGCGGATCAGAAGGGGACGATGATCTCTGACGACGCCTTCGCCGACCATCTGATCTCCGAGCTGGATGCACGCTTGGGCGGGGATACGCCCCTGTTTGCCTACGGCGTGAGCATCCAGAACCATCAGGCCTACACCTATGGGAAATATGGCTTTGTGCCGGAGCAGCCGCCGCTGAACACGACGATCTCGGACGAGGCCATGGAGCCCCTCTCGGTATATATGGAGGGCGTCCGCGACTCTACGGCGATGCTGACCAAGCTGTGCAATTATCTGGACACATGCACAGAGCCTGTGCTGCTCGTGTTTTATGGCGACCATCTGCCGGCCCTGGGGCAGGATTACGGTGTGTATCAAGAGCTGGGACTCCCGATCGGTATGACCGATACCTCTGCGCACGTGCTGGAAACCTATGAGACGCCTTACCTCATTTGGGCGAACGAGGCTTATGCACCGGACTGCGATTTTGACGCGCTCGAGCTTCCGGAGACCATCAGCTCAAGCTATTTGGGCGCGGCAGTGTACGAGCTGACCGGTATGTGTGGGATGGACCCCTATTTCGATATGCTCAACGCAGTGCGCCGGAGTCTGCCGGTCATCAACCACGACGTATATCTGGATGCTTCCGGGCAAGCGATCACCCGGCTTACCTCGGAGCAGGAGGCACAGATCAGGTGCCTGCAGTGGTGGAAGTATTACCGCCTCAAGGATGAGGCGCTGCTGGAGCATTGTGCCGGCTGAAACAAAAACCCCCTTTGAGAACGCAGTTCTCAAAGGGGGTTGTGTTTTGGGTTCACTCCGTGCGCTGCGCCGGCGGCTCACTGATGATCAAAGAGGATGAACAGCAGGCTCGACAGGCACAGCAGGAAGGGGTAGAACAGCAGCGGGATGATGTCAAACGCACTGACGGCATAGCCCAGCGTGGCGCAGGTGGACAGCGCCACCAGCATTTGCGCACCGTAGGGGAGGATGCCCTGGAAGATGCACGAGAACGTGTCCAGCAGGGAAGCGGAACGCTTGGAGCTGATGCCGTACTCCTCGGCAACCTCCTTGGCGATTGGCCCTGCCATGACGATGGCAACGGTGTTGTTGGCGGTGGCAATGTCCATGAGGCCCACCAGCAGACCGATGCCCAGCTGACCGCCGCGCTTTCCGCGAAACACCCGGCGGATGAAGGCGAGAATGCTCTCGAAGCCGCCGTAGGCGCGGATCAGGCCGCACAGGGAGGCCACCAGCAGCGTCACCAGAATGGTCTCGAACATGCCCGACACGCCGCCGCCCATGTTGCCCATGAGCTCCAGCGCCGTGACCTGCCCGGTGATGAGCGTGATGGCAGCGCCGGCAGCAATGCCGATGAGCAGCACCACAAACACATTCAGGCCGAGGATGCCGCCGATGAGCACCAGCAGATAGGGGATGATGAGCACCAGATCATGATCACCGGAGACGGCGCTCTGCACATCCGTGCCCAAGGATACGGCGATGATCAGCACCAGCGCCGCCAGTGCGGCGGGCAGGGCGATCTTGAAGTTTGCGCGGAACTTATCCTTCATTTCCGTGCCCTGCGTGGAGCAGGCGGCGATCGTGGTGTCGGAGATGAAGCTGAGGTTGTCGCCGAACATTGCGCCGCCCATGACAGAGGCGATGCACAACGGCAGATCAAAGCCGGAGCTGGCGGACACGGCCACGGCGATGGGGGCGAGGAGCGTGATCGTGCCAACGGAGGTACCCATGGCCATGGATACGAAGCACGCCACCACGAACAGCACCGCGACGGCCATCTTCACCGGGGCGATGGACAGCAGGAAGTAGGCCACGGCCTCAGCGCTCGTGCGTCCGGTGACGCCCACAAAGATACCGGCGACCAGAAAGATCAGGATCATGGTGACGATGTTCTTGTCGCCGATGCCCTGTCCCATCAGCACCAGCTTTTCATCAAAACTCACACTGCGATTTTGCAGGCAGGCCACCAGCAGAGCCACCAAAAAAGCAACGACGATGGGGATCTGATAGAAGCCCATCTCGATTTTCAGCACATATTCCAAAACGATGCCCAGCACCAGGTACAGCACCAAAAAGACGGCGACAGGCAGCAAAGCGACGGCCTTCGGGGCCGGTTTCTCATTCATGACGATCATACTCCTTTGTTTTTTTGGCAATCCATGCACAAACATCCGCGGAAAATGGTAACATATAGTGCGAACAATGTCAACGAAGAAACAAACAGCCCGTCGGATGAAGACTTTTCCGCGGCCGCCGGACGGCCTGCTGCAGGCGGTGGGTGCTGCCAAACGCCGGCCGATGCAAAAGCCTTTGAGAACATTCCGCTCTCAAAGGCTTTTGTGTTTTTGCTATGCTTCGGCGCGCAGCCGGTCACTGAAAATTCGTTCCGTAGATCTTCTCGGCGATCTTCTTCGGACCGAAATCGACGATGACAACGCCGTAGGCTTTCCCGGCCTCCCATTCATAGGCGTAGAGATCAAGATTGATGTCCTTGGCGTATTCCTTCGGGTGCCCCACCGCGCCGCTGCCGCTTGTGGAGGTGAAGTTCAGGAAGAAGGTGTCATCCGCTGCACGGCTGCTGTCGAGGCAGGTGCGGATGGCGGTGATCTTGTCATCAACGTCGTAGTTGTAGCGATCCTGCACGCACAGCGTCTCGCGGCCGTTGATCACGGAGTCCGCGGTGGGGTCGGTGAGAACGGTGCGGTCGCCCTGATCCGTCCAGCCGAAGTACAGCCCGCAGCGATCCGAGCCGACCTGCAGCTTGTCGTCAAAGCGGGTGGCGAGCACGATCTTGCCGCGCACCGCGCCCATGGTCGGGATCTCGTTTTTCAGATACCAGTGCTCGGATGCCTGATTGATCATCTCGTAGAGCGCTTTCTGCACGGCGGCAACGTCGTCCTTGCTGTTTTCGGCCTTCATGCACATGATGACCGTTTCGCTCGGATGCTCGCCGAGAAAGGCGTAGACGTCTTTGAGTACGTCCGCCAGCGTGAGCGTTCTGGAAAACGGGGAGTCGGAGACCTTGCATCTGGCGATGTTGTGCTTGAGCACGAGCGTCTCCTGACCGGAGCGCTTTTCGAGCACCAGACGCATATCGAGATAGCGGTAGCCATATTTGAGCTGCGTGGCGATGCTCGCATCCTGACACTGGAAAATGTAGCGCATGTCGACGTTCTGCGTGCAGCTGTCGTGTGTGCCGGGGATGGACATGCTGCTGAGCTTTGTCTCGTCGGGTACATTCTCCATCCAGGTGACCGCGCGCACGTCGGCAGCCTCGGCCGGCGTCGCGGTAAGGCCCGCAAAGACGCAGACCATCATGCACATAAGCAGCGCACAGGCCAGAAGGCGGTGTTTGGTGTCTGTCATGATTTTCTCTCCTCATCTATTTTCGCGCTCGGGCTGCACTGCCTGTGCAGCGCAGCACCGGCGCGGCAATATGGTAAGAGCAGTATATCATAACAACATGGTCTTGGGAATAGAAATCTTGTCCGTTCCGTTTTCTGGGGTGCCTGACGGGATATTAACATGGTAGAAAAAGCCGATGATCTGTGGTAAACTATTTTATACTACCAATTCCTGCGCACCGCAGCGCAGCGGGGGATGCCCTTATAAAATATCGTGAAAGCGAGGAGAAGACTATGGAGACTGAGCGCCGCATTTCCACCGGTATCGACGGCCTCGATGAGGCGATCGATTACCTTCGTCCGGGCGACACGGTCGTCTGGCAGTGTGAACACATCAGCGACTATATGTACGTCGCAACGAGATTCGTGACCAATGTTGCCCGTAAGGGCGACCGCATCGTCTACATACGCTTTGCTGATCACGAAGAGATCATGGATACGGCGGCGCTGCGCGAGCGCGGCGCAAATGTCGAGAAATACGAGCTTGATCCGCGCGTGGGCTTTGAGACCTTTGCCGTGCAGGTGCACCGCATCATTGACAAGGAGCCGCTCGGCACGTTTTTCGTGTTCGACTGCCTGTCGGATCTGCAGAAATATTGGTTTTCCGACCTGATGATCTCAAACTTTTTCCTGCTTATCAACCCGTTTCTCATCCGGCGTCAGGCGGTCGCGTATCAGCCGATCGATTATGAAAAGCACACCTACGAGACCATGTCGCGCATCCGCCGCGAGACGCCGCTGCTCGCCAACATCCGCACGCTCGACGGCAGTGTCTATATCCATGCTGTCAAGGTGCGCGGGCGCAGCACGCAGACGACGTATTTTCCGCTGAAGATCACCGGCGCGAAGTGGCGCGCCCTGACCTCCAGCGCGGACAACTATGCCGTCTTTGAGCGCTTCACCCAGACGGGGGAGCGGCGCGACTGCTGGGACAGCATGTTTGACTCCGTCTCCGACGGGCACGAGCCGACGGATGCCGACGGAAAGCGCCTTAAGGAGAATATGCTCCGCTGTCTGCTCGGCAACGAGCCGACGCGCCTTGCCCTGTGCCGGAAATACTTCTCCATGCGCGACCTGCTGTACATCAAAAACCGCGAGATCGGTACGGGCTGCATCGGCGGCAAGGCGGCCGGCATGCTCCTGGCGCGCAACATCCTGCGCGACGAAGCGCCGGAGCTCTACCGCACACGTGTCGAGCCGCATGATTCCTACTACATCGGGGCGGACGTCTTTTACACCTACGGTGTGCAAAACGGCCTGTGGTCGTCCCGTATCCGCATGGTCGAGGAGGCGGACTACCTCGAATATGCACAGCCCATCCGTGAGCTGCTGCTCAACGGTACGTTCATGCCGAGCATCAAGGAGCAGTTTTTGTCCATGCTCGAATATTTCGGCCAGTCGCCGATCATCGTGCGCTCCAGCTCGATCCTCGAGGACGGCTTCGGAAATGCCTTTGCGGGCAAGTATGAGAGCGTGTTCTGCCCCAATCAGGGCAGTCTGGAGCAGCGCTATGCCGTCTTTGAGCGCGCGGTCAAGCAGGTTTATGCCAGCACCGTCAACCCGGATGCCATCCGCTACCGCGCCGAGCGCAAGCTTCTCGACCGCGACGAGCAGATGGCGCTTCTGGTCATGCGCGTCTGCGGCGATGTGCACGGGGATTATTACTACCCGCACATCGCGGGCGTCGGCCACTCCAAGAACCTGTATCTCAACCGGCAGAACGCTTCGGAGGAGAATAAGGGGATGCTGCGGCTCGTGTTCGGCATGGGCACGCGCGCGGTCGACCGCGAGGCCGACGACTATGCGCGGCTGCTCAATATGGATCACCCGACGGCGCCGCCGATGGTCGCCTATGGCGACGAGTATAAGTACTCGCAGCATAAGATGGATGTGATCGCGCTCAAGGATAATGCATTTGAGACCGTTCGCGTGCAGAGCATTGACAAGCGCGACATCAAGGCGGATCCCTCCCTGTTCATGGAGCGGGACTATCCGACCGTTTCGCGCCTGCGTGAGATGGGGCTGAGCACGGCGGACGCACCGGATATTCTGAATTTCCGAAAGCTATTGCGCAATACTGACTTCACCAATGTCATGACAGAGGTGATGCGTGTGCTCGAGGAGAAGTACAGCTACCCGGTTGATATCGAGTATGCCTGCAACTTCGATCAGGACGGCAATTACCGCGTCAATCTCCTCCAGTGCAGACCGCTGCAGACGCGCGGCGTCGGTGCGGCCGGCGTCATGCCGAATGTGAAGGAGTTTTATTTCCGCACGAGCGGCAACTTCATGGGCGGAAACGTCTGCCTGCCCATCCGTTATGCCGTCATGGTTCAGGTCGAACCGTATCTGGACTTGCCGGAGCAGCGTAAATATCAGGTCGCGCGCAAGCTGGGTGAACTCAATAATCGCCTGCGCGGTGAGGGGACGATCCTGCTTGGCCCGGGCCGCTGGGGCACGACCACGCCCAGTCTCGGCGTTCCGGTGCATTTCATGGAGATCAACCGCTTCGACTGCATCGCGGAGCTCGCCTACAGCTCGCACGGTCTGCGTCCGGAGCTGAGCTACGGCAGCCATTTCTTCCAGGACCTCGTGGAGGCCGGTTCGTTTTATGTCGCGCTCTATCCGGGGGAGGATGGTTGCGTATTTCAGGACACGCTCTTTGCAGACTGCGAGAACGTGTACGCGCAGCTCATGCCGTCCGATGCTGAGGATGTGATGGCGGATGTCATCCGCGTCTATGACCTCGGCAAGGATCAGGCCATTCTCTATTCCGAGGTCGGGAGCCAGACGTGCTTCCTCGCCAAGGTCTGAGTGTGCCGGAGCGGCGCGCTGTGTACTGCAGGCCGACTATTCTATCAGCACACCGCCCGCACCGTTTGCGCCGTTTTGCATGGTGCGGGCGGTTTTTGCGCTTCGGTCAGGCTCCGGACGCAAACAACAGTTGCGGTGCGCGCACTTTTGCGGTATAATCAAACCAATTTGTGCCTAGTGCGTGAAAGGAAACAACATCATGGGTAATGACACAAACGTCAATAACCGCGACGGCTTTCGCAGCCGCGGCGGCTTCATCATCGCCTGCATCGGCTCGGCCGTCGGCATGGGCAACATCTGGCGCTTCCCGACGCTGGTGTCCCAGTGGGGCGGCATGACCTTCCTCATCCCGTACTTCCTCTTTGTCATCCTCATCGCCTCTACCGGCGTCATCGGGGAGTTTGCACTCGGCCGCGCGGGCGGTGCAGGCCCGGTCGGCTCGTTCGGTATGTGCACCGAGGCGCGCTTCGGAAAGCGCAAGCCGGGCGAGCTCGTCGGTTACATCCCGGTGCTCGGGTCGCTGGCGCTGGCCATCGGCTACACATGCGTCATGGGCTGGATCTTCAAGTATACATTTCTGGCGTTTGACGGCGGATTGTCTGCCATGGGTCAGGACATGGATGCGATCGTCGGCAGCTTCAATGCCACTGCCGGCGCGTGGGGCGCAAATGTCTGGGTCGTGGTCGCAGTTGCGGTGAGCTTTTTCATCATGTCCTTCGGCATTGCCGGCGGCATTGAAAAGGCCAACAAGGTCATGATGCCGATCCTGTTTTTCCTTTTTGTCGCACTCGGCATCTATGTGTTCACGCTGACCGGCGCGTCGGGCGGCTATCGGTATATCTTCACCATCAAGCCCGAGGGCCTGCTCGACCCGTATGTCTGGATCTATGCCTTTGGTCAGGCGTTTTTCTCCCTGTCTGTTGCGGGCAACGGCAGCGTGATCTACGGTTCTTACCTCAGCAAAAACGAGTGCATTCCAAGCTCCGCGCGCAACGTCGCGCTCTTTGACACGATCGCGGCGCTGCTGGCGGCATTTGTCATCATCCCCGCCATGGCGGCCGGCGGCGCTGAGCTCGACGCCGGCGGTCCGGGGCTGATGTTCATCTATCTTGTCCACGTCATGAACGGCATGGCGGGCGGGCGCATCGTGGCGATGGTGTTTTTCCTGTGTGTGTCGTTTGCGGGCGTCACGTCGATCATCAATCTCTATGAGGCACCGGTCGCATCCCTGCAGGAAAAGCTCGGCCTCAAGCGCGTGCCGGCAACGGCGGTGATCCATGTGATCGGTCTTGCAGCCGCGCTGTGCATTCAGGCCATCGTCTCACAGTGGATGGATGTTGTATCCATCTATATCTGCCCGCTGGGCGCACTGCTCGCATCGTCTTTATCGTCTTTATCGTCTTTATTTGCTGATGTTTCAGGCGGCTTGTTAGTAACTGCACCCTGAGGCGGAGAGTCGGTCGGGCCCGTGGTTGGCGTGTCGGACGATCCCTGCGTGAGGGCGGGGATTGGCTTTGTGCGTACCATGCCGCACACGTTGCACCTCCACTCCGTCACACCCTCACGTGTTGCCGTCGGACGCACGACGACCGTTCCGGCGTCCCAGCTGTGATCCGTCATGGAGATCCCCCGGTGCTCCATTGCACCGCATTTCGTACATTCGCGGGTTTGGATGCCCTCTTCCATGCAGGTGGCCTGCGTTGTAGTAAACCACGCACCATATTTGTGACCCGTCTTGGAGATTGATCGCGTCTCCGTTGCGCCGCAGCGCGTACACTCCCGCTTCTGGATTCCGTCATTTGTACAGGTGGCCTGCGTTGTAGTGAACCACTCGCCGAAACTGTGCCCCTGTGCGGGTATGGTGACGGTGTCCCCATCCGCACCGCAGTCGTCACAGACATATTCGATATAGCCCGAAGTGGTGCAGGTAGCAAATACTTGCTTCCAAATAACCCAAAAGTGACCCGTAGCAGGTTCTGTGCTGCGCCCCTGGCTCGCAGGGCAATTCCGGCAGTAGGTGTAATATTCCCCTGCCGTGGTGCAGGTAGGCTCTTTTGTATAGTACTTATACCAGCTGTGGCCCGTTGCCGGCACGAGCTCTGGATACCACTTGTTGCATGTACTGCAATAGGCTCGCTTCTCGCCGGCTTTTGTGCAGGTGGGCTCTTTAACGATCTCCCACGGCCCGAATTCGTGGGGCACGATGTCGCCGATGGAAAAGACGCGGCTCCACCCGCAGACGGTACATTTCAGTTCGTAGTATCCTCCCTGCAGACAGGTTGGCTTTTTCTCATCGGTCTGTATAACGTTTTCATGATGTTCCGGATTATTGTCGGTCGGCGAGCATGCAAGTGCCGTGACCGTGAGCAGCGCCGCCGCGAGCGCGAGCGCCGGAATAAATCGCAGGAGCTTTTTCATCTTTCACCGTTCCTTTCAAAGTATGTCGATCACGCCCGCGAGATACGTTGGCGACACCGACGCATAGATAAAATCATCGGCCAGCTGATCCTTTACCGTCTGCCGCACCTCGGCGGCAAGCTGTTCGTCCGCGTTCTCATCCACCAGAAGGAGAACCTTGCAGTCCCACCCGAGGTTTTTTACCGCGCTGCAGAGTCTGAGCCGCTTGCTCAGCTTCCAGATGCCCTGTCGGATGACCTCCATCACCAGCACATTGGCATGACAGCTTCGGCAAAGCGCAAGCGTATCCTCCGGTTTTGAAGAGCGATAGACGATGAAGTCCGGATCGTATCCCGCAAGCACCTGCATGACTGCCTCTGCCAAAAGGCCGCCCTGCAAATCCAGCACGATTCTTCGCATCTGTGCTTCTCCACCGCCTTTCCCTTTTTAGAATGCTTCAACTATATATTAGCCGATTGTATCCTCTCGCGCCCCCGCCGATTGGATAGGGTTTGCATTTATTTTCTGTTCCGGGCCATCCCCCCCTCTCCGCTCTCCGCAAAGCGCCCAAAACCGCATTGCTCTTTTCCTGTCTGCATGATATACTGCATTTGAACGCGCGGAGCCGGAAGGAGCACGGAATGAGTAAAGCGACAAAAAAGAGCCTTTTGTATGCGCTTGCCGCGCTGGGGCTTATCGCGCTTGCCATGTGGCTTCGTTATGCCAGCCGAACGGTGCTCCATTCTCCGATTTACGGCCATTTGCGCAGCGGGATTTATATCTTCCTGCTGAGCGCATGGTGCCACTCTGTCCGGGTCCGCATTGTGCAGACGCAGGTGCAGCGCTATTTGCTGGCAATTTCGATGCTGATGGTGCTGTGGCTTCTCCTGCGCTCGATCAAGTTTTCCATTGCCAATACAGATGCGGAGCGCTGGCTCTGGTATTTTTACTATGTCCCGATCCTCTTTATCCCCATGCTCTCGGTATTCGTCTCCCAGTCGCTGGGAAAGTCGGAGGACTTTCATTTGCCGCGGTGGACAAAACTGTTGTATGTGCCGACGGTGCTGCTCCTGCTGCTCGTTTTAACAAACGATCTGCATCAGCGGGTGTTTTCCTTTCCGTCCGGCGTTTTGTCGGACGCTGCGTACCGTTATGAGAGAGGATATTTCTTCGTGCTCGGCTGGGAGCTCTTTTGTGCGGCGCTCTCGCTTTTTATGATCGTGACAAAATGCCGTATCCCGCACACGAAGAGAGTCCGCTGGCTGCCGCTGGTGCCGTTTGCGCTTTCGCTGGCATACGTTTATGCGTATGCCGAAAAGATCCATTGGGTCTGGGTGCTGGCGGGAGATATGACGGTTGCCCAGTGCCTGATAATTGCCGGCATTTTTGAAAGCTGCATCCAATGCGGACTCATCCAGTCCAACCGCGGATACGATGAGCTTCTGGAAGCGACAACGCTTCCTGTGCAGATCACGGATGAAAATTTTTGCACGAAACACGCATCCACTACGATGCGGCCGCCGCTTCCGCAAAGCGAGCTGCGGCAGATAACGCAGGATACCGTGCAGCTTGACGATGACACGCTTTTAAAGCGCCATAAGCTGCGCCGCGGCTGGGCGTTCTGGAAGGAAGACGTTTCGGAGCTGAATCAGCTCCGGCAGGAGCTGGAGCTGACGTGCGACGAGCTTCGCGATGTAGGCGACGTTTTGGCTGCGGAGAATGCGCAGCACGCAAGACTTTTAAAGCTGACGGAAGAAAACCGTCTCTATGACATGATGGAGGCGCAGACTGCCCGGCAGATCGCGATGCTGCGGGATCTGCTGGCTGAATTGCAAAAGACGGAAGATTCCGGCAGAGCCAGACACCTGCTCGGGCAGGTCATCATCATCGGAACCTACATCAAGCGCAGAAGCAACCTGATTTTTGTCGGCGTGCAGCGCGGTGCCATCAGCGCACAGGAGCTTCGGCTGTGCCTCAATGAATCTTCCGAGAATATCAGTGTCTCCGGCGCCGACTGCAAGACGATTGTCAAAGGGGAAGGGCAGCTTACCGTCGAGCAGGCAACGCAGGTCTACGATCTGTTTGAGGCGGTTGTGGAAACGGAACTGGAATCGCTGCGTGCGCTGCTGATCTCCATTGAGGTCGGTAAGCGGGTAGAGGTTGCTCTCTGTGTCGCGGCGGCGGAGCCGCTCCGGGGGCTGTGCGGACGGTTTCCGGGTCTGGAATGGGAGCAGGACGAGGACGGACTGCAATATCTGACGTGGGAGCCGGAAAAAGCAAGGGGGTAAAGACGTATGGACAGGATTAAGGAGAGCTTCGACAATCTGCCCATCGCTGCCTGCTTCTTCGATAAAAACGGCGTGGTGCGGCTCATCAACCGCCGGATGCTTG
>ERZ773224.3750-NODE-3750-length-12844-cov-4.790836_pt1 | contig 12844 bp, 13 predicted proteins | sample MGYA00580526_ERZ773224 | MGnify/ENA primary metagenome ERZ773224 (study PRJEB29015, sample SAMEA2737743) | human gut metagenome | biome: human gut; feature: human-associated habitat; material: faeces | place: China | collected 2012 ... | reverse complement strand
GCGCGGCACGAGCGCAAGAATATTTTATTATTTCAAAGGGGAAAAACGGATTGCCGCGCACCTGACGGTGCTCGCAATGACGAAACGGTATGTCATTCTGAGCGCATAGCGCGAAAGAATCCGCCTCCTTATAAAACCGAGACCGCCGTCCGAAGGGTAAAGCCTTCGGACGGCGGTCTTTGTATATAAAGGGGCTGTATCGGTAATTTGTAGACAGTAAGCCGCTGCCGCCGATTTACGGGATATCCCTTTTTTGCCCCTGCTATATACTATGAAAAAACATCAGATAGGTGACTTTCTTATAAACAAAATTCCAAGCGTATTTGCACCGCAGTGAGATGAAACGGTGCAGCCTGCGCGGGTTACAAACACCTCTTTAAACGGCGCCAATGACTTTGCAAGCTCGGTTACTTCCTTTACAAGCTTCGGGTCGCAGCCGGCGTGGGTTATAAACACGCGGTCCAATATAATATCGGAATGATCGCTTACCTTTTCGGTTATATACTGCTTTAAAACATCGCCGTATTTACCGCGGTATTTTTTTGAAACGTCCATTTTGCCGTTTTTAACCTGTATGCAGGGCTTAAGCTTTAAAAGGTTTGCGCCGAACATTGCAAGCGCAGAGCATCTGCCGCCCTTGTAAAGATATTCAAGGCTGTCGATAACAAACGAGGCGTCTACGCACGGTACAAGCGCCTTTGTTTTTTCAACTATCTCTTCAGCCGAAAGACCGTTTCTTAGCATTTCCGCCGCGGCAACAACAAGCAATCCGCCGCCGGTTGAAAGGTTTTTGGTATCGATTACATAAACGTTTCCCAGCTCTTCCGCCGCGATGCAGGCGTTGTTGTATGTAGAGGACATATCCGAGCTTATGGTAAAATGGATCACGGTTTTGTTTTCATCTTTGAATTTTTTGAAAAACTCAAGGCAGTCGCCCACATTTGTGGCAGCGGTTTTCGGCAGCTCGCCTGTTTTTGCGTGGTGCGCGTAAATATCGTCCGGAGTTATATCAACGCCGTCGGTATAAACCTTATCGCCCAAAGTAATGCCGAGAGGTGAAATTGCAACGTTATATCTTTCGCGCAGTTCGGGACTTAGGTCTGTTGTGCTGTCGCTGGTTATCACTATATCAGAAGCCAAAAAAATACCCCCATAATAATTATTAAGTGTATTATATCATTTAATGCGTAATTTGGCAATAAAATTATTAAGTAAAGAAATAATTATATATTTTTTCGGCATAATATGTTAAAATAACTATATGTGCTTGAAACGGGAGAGGAAAAAGCCTTGAAAAAGAAGCTTTCGGCGTGCGTTGCGGTTTTTACATTGATCATTTTAGTTTTGGCGGGAGCGCTGGCATATGCCGTAACGGCGTTAAGGCAAAAGGACAAAGCCGCCGCCGTTACAAAGGAAAGGCTTAAGGAAAGCGGCGAGCTTTTAAGCTCGGCTGAAAGCAGCCTTTCGGATTACCGCGCCAAGGCAGAGGAAAAGGATAGGCTTAACAGCGATTTGCAGGATAAGCTTAATAAAGCGGAGGAGGAAAACGCCGGGCTTAGAAAAAAGCTTGAAACACTGAGCGCAAAAAAGGCGGAGGAGCAGGCAGGCTTGATCGCCGCGTCCGCCGAAAAGCCGAGCGGCAGGCACGTTTGCTACCTTACCTTTGACGACGGACCGTCCGACAACACGCTCCTGATACTTGAAATTTTAAGAAAATACGGTATAAAAGCCACCTTTTTCGTAATAAATTCCGAAAAGCTTGATTACGTTAAAAATATTTACGAGGCGGGACATACCGTGGGTCTGCACAGCGCCACGCATAATTACGGTGAAATTTATAAAAGCACGCAGGCTTATCTTGATGATTTAAAGGTTATATCCGACCGTGTGGAAAGTATAATAGGCATAGCGCCTAAGGTTATGCGATTTCCCGGCGGCAGCAGCAATTCGGTAAGCCGCAAATACTGCGCGGGGGTTATGTCTTCACTTACAAGGGCGGTTGAAGAGCTCGGCTATTCTTATTACGACTGGAACGTAAGCTCAGGCGACGCGCTTTCCGAAACCCCAAGCTTTACTTATATAAGAAACAACGTTTTAAAAGGCGCGCGGGATAAAAACTCCGCCTGCGTGCTTATGCACGATTCCGATACAAAAACCACCACCGTTAAGGCACTGCCCGAAATTATAGAGGGGCTTATGAAAATGGGGTATTCGTTTGAGCCGATAACGCCCGAAGCCTACGGCTACCACCATAACACGCTTAACTGAAAAGAGAGGATTTTTTGAACAAACGAACGCTTAAAATATTATCCTACACATTTTATACCGCCGCGTTTTTGTGTATTGCCGCTATGTGCGCAAACGCGCTCGGCATTACGGATTTAGGGCACGGCGGCAAAATAGCGGCGGGATTTATAAGCGGCTATGCGGCGTCTTATTTTACGGCGCTTTGCGCCGCGCCGAAAAAAAGGTATTCGATTATTAAAAGCACGGTTATATTTATTTTTGTATTTTATATAATAGTTTTAGTGGATTTCACGCTTATAGACGATAATCTCGGCCGCAACATATTTAACATATACAATTGGAATACCACCGCGTTTTCGGATTATATAAACCGAAACACCAACATTGTGCCGTTTGCAACGGTAAGGCTTTTTATAAACGCCGTTAAAACCAGCGCTCTGCCGCTTTATGCAGTGCTTGAAAATCTGCTTGGAAATTTGGCTGCGTTTATGCCGCTGCCGTTTTTTCTTGCCTGTCTTTTTAAGCGCTTTGACAATTGGTATTCGGTTTTAATTACCGTTTTGCTTTCGGTAATTACGGTTGAGCTGTTGCAGCTTTTGTTTCTTACCGGCTCAAGCGATATAGACGACGTTATACTGAATACCGCCGGCGCTATGCTGCTTTACGGCGTTTTAGGAATAAAAGGGGTAAGCCGTTTTATAAGTAAAATAACCTTCGGCGTATGGGAGACGGAAAATGGAAAAGATTAAAATAACGGCGTGCGCTAAGATCAACCTTTCACTTTCGGTGCTCGGCAAAAGGGAGGACGGCTACCACGAGCTTGATACCGTAATGCAAAGCGTTGATTTAAGCGATACTGTGTATATTGAAAAATGCCGCGGTATTATTACCGACTGCAAGGGTATAAGCGCGGAAGAAAACATAGCCGCAAGGGCGGCAAGGCTGTTTTGCGAAAAAACGGGAGCCGAGGGCTGTAAAATTAAAATTGAAAAGCGCATACCCGCAGCGGCGGGCTTGGGCGGCGGCAGTGCGGACGCCGCGGCGGTGCTTGCAGGGCTGAACAGGCTTTATAAAACGGGTATCAGCAAAACGGAGCTTTGCGAAATTGCGGTAAAAATAGGGGCGGACGTACCCTTTTTAATTGCGGGCGGCACGGCAAGGGCGCGCGGAATAGGCGAAAAGCTTACGCCGCTTATGCCGCTTAAGGACTGTTGGTTTCTTTTAGCAAAGGCAGAGGAAAAGCCTTCCACCGCCGAAATGTTTTCAAGGCTTGACAGTACCGATTACATAAAACCCGATATTGAAAAAACGGTCAACGCGGTAAATTGCGGCGATTTAAACGGGGTGCTTGAAAATCTCGGCAATTCGTTTGAAATACTATGGAGTAAAAGCCCCCTTAAGGAAATGCTTTCAAGCACGCACCCCGCCGCCTGTTCGCTTTCGGGCAGCGGTCCTGCAAGGTTTGCGGTATACGGCGATCTAAACTCCGCGTTACGCGCAAGGGATAAGCTTTCGGCAAAGGGCGTTTTTTGCGAAATATGCAAACCGTTAAATAAATCGCTTATATTTGAATGAAATTTTAATTTCGAGTCAATATTCATAACAGAAACCTTATTTTAAATTGTTTAAAGGAGCTTTGTTATGAATAAAAAATTATTTTCACGCCGCGCGGCGGAACTTTCACTGCTTTGCGGGCTTTTATGCTCGGTATTTCTTTCGGCTGCGCATTTTGGTGCCGCCTGCGACGACCTAAGAAGCAACGTTTTGCGGTTACATATAATCGCAAATTCAAACAGCGCGGAGGATCAGGCGGTAAAGCTTAAGGTAAGGGACAGCATATTAGCGCAAACCGCCGATATTTTTGACGGCAAAGCAAGCCTTAAGGAAGCCGAGGCGTCTGCGACGAAAAACATTGAAAGGCTTAATGAAACGGCGGTTAAAACGCTCAGGGAAAACGGCTTTAATTACGGCACCGCGGCAGAAATAGGCAACAGCTATTTTGAAACCCGCGAATATGAAGATTTTACCCTGCCTGCCGGCAATTACCGCTCGCTTATAATACGGCTCGGAAACGGCGAGGGTAAAAACTGGTGGTGCGTTGTGTTTCCCGCAGTCTGCGTGCCTGCGGCGGGCGACGCAAGGCTTTCTGACAGCACCGCAGAAGTCAGCGCCGATATAGCCGAGCACCCGAATAAATATGTAATGAAGTTTAAGGCGGTGGAAATTTACGAGGACCTTAAAAGGCTTTTATCGCGTTAAACACACCTGTGTACCAAGTTAGTCTTGACTTTTTTGTAAATTTACTTTACTATAGTATTTGTAGAAATTTCGGGTTTACGGAGGAATTTGCTTTGGAAAATTCTAAAAAAAGTATGGATACTATAGTGGCTCTTGCCAAAGGACGCGGTTTTGTATACCCCGGCAGCGAAATATACGGCGGTCTTGCGAATTCGTGGGATTACGGCCCCTTGGGCGTTGAGCTTAAAAACAATATTAAAAAGGCGTGGCTTAAAAAGTTTGTGCAGGAGTCTCCCTATAACGTAGGGCTTGACAGCGCTATTCTTATGAACCCCGAAACCTGGGTGGCTTCGGGTCATTTAGGCGGATTTTCCGACCCGCTTATGGACTGCAAAAGCTGCAAAACCCGCCACAGAGCGGATAAGCTTATTGAAGATTATGTGGCGGAAAACGGTCTTAACGATAATCCCGCCGCTATGAGCGACGAGGAAATGATGCGGTATATAAAGGACAAGGGCATTGCCTGTCCTAACTGCGGCAGTCACGATTTTACCGATATACGCAAGTTTAACCTTATGTTCAAGACCTTTCAGGGCGTTACGGAGGACAGCACCTCTACGCTTTATTTACGCCCCGAAACCGCGCAGGGTATTTTTGTAAACTTTAAAAACATTGCGCGCACCGCTCGCAAAAAGGTACCCTTCGGCGTAGCGCAGATAGGTAAATCCTTCAGAAACGAAATAACCCCCGGAAACTTTATTTTCCGCATACGCGAGTTTGAGCAGATGGAGCTTGAATTTTTCTGCAAGCCCGGAACCGACCTTGAATGGTTTGAATACTGGCGCGGCTTCTGCCGTAAATGGTTGCTTGATTTAGGTCTTAACGAAGAGCATTTAAGGCTGCGCGACCACGATAAAGACGAGCTTTGCTTCTATTCTAAGGCCACGACCGATTTTGAGTACCTGTTCCCGTTCGGCTGGGGAGAGCTATGGGGCGTTGCGGACCGTACCGATTACGATTTAACGCAGCACTCAAAGCATTCGGGTCAGCCGCTTGATTATTTCGACCCCGAAACAAACGAAAAATATATACCCTATGTTATAGAGCCCTCTTTAGGCGCAGACCGCGTGCTGCTTGCCTTCCTTTGCGACGCATACGACGAGGAAACCGACGAAAAGGGCGATACAAGAACGGTTATGCATTTCCACCCGGCTCTCGCTCCCTTTAAGGCGGCGGTTTTGCCGCTTTCGAAAAAGCTTTCGGATAAGGCGGCAGAGGTTTACACCGAGCTTGCAAAGGACTTTATGATAGACTTTGACGACGCAGGCTCAATAGGCAAGCGTTACCGCCGCGAGGACGAAATCGGCACGCCTATCTGCGTAACCTACGATTTTGATTCGCCGGAGGATAACTGCGTTACCGTGCGCGACCGCGACACTATGGAGCAAAAGCGCATACCGATAAGCGAGCTTAAGGCTTACATTGCCGACGCCGTAAAATTCTAAAACAGGGGTAAGGATATGACTTCAACGCAGATACTTTTAATGGCTGCCGAGCTGTTCGGCGGTCTTGCGTTTTTCCTTTACGGAATGTCGATGATGTCCGGCGGACTTGAAAGTATATCGGGCGGAAAGCTTGAAAACGATTTGAGAAAGGTTGCAAGAAACCCCTTTGCCAGCTTCTTTTTAGGCGCCGGCATAACCATTGCAATACAGTCGTCTTCCGCAATGACGGTTATGCTTGTGGGTCTTGTAAACTCCGGCATACTTGCATTCGGGGATACATTCGGCATAATAATGGGCTCAAACGTAGGCACTACGCTCACCTCTTGGCTTTTAAGCCTTACGGGCGTACAGGGTGAAAACTTTTTTCTTACCCTTTTAAAGCCTATGACATTTGCGCCGCTGCTTGCCTTTGCGGGTATACTTATGCATATGCTGTCGGGTAAGGAACGCCAGAAAAATATCGGCGTTATTTTAATCGGCTTTGCCGTGCTTATGACGGGCATGGATTTTATGAGCAATTCAATGAGCTCCGTTCAGGAAATGGAGGGCTTTAAGCATTTGCTTACCGCCTTTTCAAGTCCGGTTTCCGCGCTGCTTATTTCAACTGTTTTCACGGGTATCATTCAGTCGTCCGCCGCTACCGTAGGTATAGTTCAGGCTATGGCGCTCACGGGCACCATAAGCTACAAAATGGCAATACCGCTTGTGCTCGGCGCTAATATCGGCACCTGTATGACGGCGCTTATATCTTCGTTCGGTACAAGTAAAAACGCCAAACGCGTTGTTGCGCTTCATATTTACATAAAGGTTATAGGCTCTGTAATTTTTACCGCCGCGCTTTACGGCTTAACGGCGTTCGGCACGGAGTTTTTAAACAGACCTGCGTCTATGATAGGCGTAGCGGTTGTGCATACGCTTTTTAATATTATAAACACATTTGTGCTTATTCCGTTTAAGAAACCGATTATGCGCCTTTGCGAAATTACGGTTAAAAGCAGTAACGAAAAAACTCATACCGTTTTTTTGGACGAGCGTTTGTTTACAAACAGCGCTCTTGCGGTTTCGGAATGTCACCGCCTTACAAACGAGATGGCGGAATATGCAAGAACCTCACTTATTAAATCAATAGGTCTTATTTCCTCTTATGACGGAGAGACCGTAAATTATATTAAGGAAACCGAAAGCCTTATAGATAAGTATGAGGACAAGCTGGGCACTTACCTTGTGCGGTTAAGCAACAACGAGCTTTCGGAAAATCTTTCCCATTCGATAGCGCGTATGCTTCACAGCATAGGAGATTTTGAGCGCATAGGCGACCACGCCCTTAACATATGCAAGGTTGCCGAGGAAATGCACAACAAGGGCATAAGCTTTTCAGACGAGGCAAAGCGTGAAATTGCCGTTATAACAAACGCCGTTACCGAAATACTTAATATGACGGTAGACTCTTTTGTTAACGACGATATAGAAACTGCCTCGCACGTAGAGCCGCTTGAGCAGGTTATAGACAAGCTTAACAAAAGGCTTAAGGCACGTCATGTTACAAGGCTTCAAAACGGCGAATGCACCATTGAGCTTGGCTTTGTATTTACCGATCTGCTTACAAATTACGAGCGCGTTTCGGATCATTGCTCCAACATTGCGGTTTACACAATGCAGCTTCCGAGCGACAAGCTTGACGCGCACAAATACTTGGCAAAAATCAAAAATTCCGAAGACGGCACCTTTGTGGACGACTTCAATATGTACAGCGAAAAATATTCGCTTAATAATATTTAATATTTCCGCCCTGCCCGTTTTATCCGTGCAGGGTGTTTAATTAAACCGAAAAAACATATTATTTAATATAATTTTTATAAGGAGTAGGCTATGAACAAGGAAAGAATACTGCGTCCTGTCAGGCGTATTCACGGCGGTATGCTTTTACCGCACTTAAAGGGCACTGCCGACGCTGAATCGCTTATAATGCCGCCGCCCGATACCGTAAAAATACCTATGCTTCAGCATATAGGCGCTCCGGCGGAGCCTGTTGTGAACACGGGCGACAGGGTTTTTGTAGGCACGCTTATAGGCAAAGCGGCAGGGGCTGTAAGCGCCGCGGTGCATTCAAGCGTTTCGGGCACCGTAAAGGCGGTGGAAAGCGTAATTTCGGGCGGTAAAGAGATAAAGCGGGTTGTAATAGACTCAGACGGGCTTATGGAAAAGGATCCGTCGCTAAAGCCGTTCGACGTAAATAATGCACAGGATATAGCAAACGCCGCCGCCGAATGCGGGCTTGTCGGCCTTGGCGGCGCAGGCTTTCCCGCAAGCGTAAAGCTTACGGTTAAAGAGGAAACCCCGATAGACACACTTATTATAAACGGCGCCGAGTGCGAGCCTTACATAACAAGCGATTACCGCGAATGTATAGAAAGCTATAACGACGTAATAGAGGGCGTTTATCTTTTAAAGGATAAGCTTAACGTTAAAAATGTTATTATATGCATAGAAAGCAATAAGGAAAAGGCAATCACCAAGCTTTACACCATAGCCGCCGATAAGCGCGACGAGGACGACGCTGTAAGGCTTATGAAGCTGCCCACAAGCTATCCGCAGGGAGCGGAAAAGGTGATTATATATTCCGCAACCGGCAGAAGGGTGCCCGCAGGCAGACTGCCGAGCGACGTTGGCTGCATAGTAATGAACATAACAAGCGTTGCCACGCTTTACAGATTTATTAAAACGGGTATGCCGCTTGTTTCAAAGCGCATAACGGTAGACGGCACCGCCGTTAACGAGCCTAAAAACGTTATCGTACCCATAGGCACCCCGATAGAAAGGGTGCTTGAATTTGCAGGCGGCGTATCGGACGACGCGGCAGAGATAATAATGGGCGGACCTATGATGGGCGTGGACGTTTGCGATAAGGAAGCCGTTATAGAAAAGCGTAACAATGCCTTAACGGTGATGAAGGAAAGGTTTAAAGAACCCGACGCATCGCCCTGTATACACTGCGGCAGATGCGCCGCGGCATGTCCTATGCGGCTGTATCCCACCGCGGTAGAGGCGGCGCTTAGCCACGGCATTAAGGATAAGCTTAAAACGCTTAACGTTAATTACTGTATGGAATGCGGAAGCTGCTCCTACGTATGTCCCGCAAAGCGGCCGCTTACACAGGCAATGCGGCTTGCAAAGGCAGAATTAAGGAGGTAAAACGCAATGAAGGATATGCTTAACGTTTCGTCTTCTCCGCATATAAGGCACAGCGAGACTGTTACGGGTATAATGGGGGACGTTATAATAGCTCTTATGCCTGCGGCGGTTTACGGCTGCATACTTTTCGGGATTCGCGCAGCGGCGGTGCTTGCAGTTTGTGTTTTAACCGCTGTTTTAAGCGAGTTTTTGTGGGATAAAGCGCTTAAAAAGCCTGACTCGGTAAAGGATCTGTCGGCGGTGGTAACGGGGCTGCTGCTCGGTATGAATCTGCCGCCTACGTTGCCCTTGTGGCAGGCGGCGATAGGCAGTGTTTTTGCAATTATAGTTGTAAAGCAGATGTTCGGCGGAATAGGCTGTAACTTTGCCAACCCCGCAATTGCGGCGCGTATAGTGCTGTTGGTTTCATTCCCGTCTTCTATGACAAGGTTTATCGAGCCGGTTTCAGACGTTGTAACCTCGGCAACGCCGCTTGGATACATAAACGGTACAGGGGCCGAAGCGTTTACCTTTAAATCGCTGTTTTTCGGTATGCACGCGGGATCAATAGGCGAAACCTCGGCGTTTTTACTGCTTGTGGGCGGCGTTTATTTAATGCTCAGGCGCATAATTTCACCGGTTATACCGGCGTGCTTTATAGGCACTGTTGCACTCTTTTCGTTAATTTCGGGTCAGGATATTGCGGTTTCGGTATTGGGCGGCGGCTTAATTCTCGGCGCGGTGTTTATGGCGACCGATTATACAACAAGCCCCGTAACCGCGCTCGGTAAGGCGGTTTTCGGCGTTGGGTGCGGCGTTATTACCTTTGTTATAAGAAAATTCGGTTCACTGCCCGAAGGCGTTTCATATTCTATACTTATTATGAATATTTTGACGCCGTATATCGACCGTTTTACTCTTTCAAAACCGTTCGGTTATATAAAACCGAAAAAGGAGGAACCCGAAAATGGCTGATATAAAGGCGATAATAAAAAACAATAAGGACGACATTATAAAGCCGGTTGCGGTTTTGCTTGCCATTTGTATAATAATTCCGCTGGCGCTCAGTGTTACAAACAAAATAACGGCTGAAAAAATAGCGCGGCTTGAAACAGAAAACAGCAATAAAAATATGGCTCTTCTTGTTAAGGCGGAAAGCTACAAAAGGTGCGAAACAAACGGTATAGTGTATTACGCCGCCGTAAACGGCGGAAATACCGCAGCTTACATATTTACCGAAAGCGCAAAGGGCTACGGCGGCGACGTTTCGGTTATGACCGCCGTTAATACCGACGGAACGGTATCGGGCACGGCTATACTTGACGTATCAAACGAAACGCCCGGTCTTGGGCAAAACGCCGCTAAGGAAGGCTTTTATTCGCAGTTTAAAGGCCTTAAAAAGGGTATATCTCTGCTTAAAAACGGCGCGGACGGCGAAAAGAACGAAATAAACGCCGTAACGGGCGCCACAATAACCTCTGCTGCGGTTACGCGCGCGGTAAATGCGGCGCTTGACGATTTTGACAAGGTAAGGGAGGCGGAAAGCGGTGAAGAATAAGTATTTAGGCTATTTTACAAACGGGCTTATTAAAGAAAACCCGACTCTTCGCTTAGTGCTCGGCACCTGCCCTACGCTTGCCGTTACCACCGCCGCGGTTAACGGTATAGGAATGGGGCTTTCGGCAACGGTTGTGCTTATATGCTCTAACCTTGCAATATCCCTGCTTCGCAACATTATACCCGATAAGGTGCGTATTCCTGCGTTTATCACAATAATCGCAGGCTTTGTAAGCGTGGTGCAAATGCTTGTAAAGGCGTTTTTGCCGGCTATTGATAAGGCGCTCGGCATTTACCTGCCGCTTATAGTGGTAAACTGCATTATACTTGCGCGTGCGGAAATGTTTGCCTCTAAAAATCCGCCGCTTGCAAGCGTGCTTGACGGCGCGGGTATGGGTATAGGCTTTACCGCCGTGCTGACACTAATGGGCGCGGTAAGAGAGCTGCTCGGCGCAGGCTCGCTTTTCTCGTTCCCCGTAACCTCACGCTTTATAAGTCCTATGATAATATTTTTACTGCCGCCCGGAGGATTTTTTGTTTTCGGTATGCTGGTGGCGGCTTCCAACGCCATAGCAAAAAGGAGCGGTAAAAAGCCCGTGGAGCATTTAGGGTGCGAAAGCTGCCCTTCTAAGGAAATGTGCGGTCAGGCAGACGTAAAGGAGGCGGCGGAAAATGAATAGCACAACAATAGCCTCGATCTTACTTACGGCTATACTTACCAATAATATGGTTTTGTCGAAATTCCTCGGAATTTGCCCGTTTTTGGGAGTTTCCAAAAAAACCGATACCGCCCTTTCAATGAGTATTGCGGTAACGCTTGTAATGGTGGTGTCCGCCGCGGTTACGTGGCCTATTTATCACTACATACTTTATCCCGATTATACCTATCTAGAAACGATAGTGTTTATACTTGTTATTGCGGCGATAGTGCAGTTAATAGAAATTGTGCTTAAAAGGTACATAAAGCCGGTATATAATTCGCTCGGTATTTATCTGCCTCTTATTACCACAAACTGCGCGGTGCTTGGTATTACAATGCTTAACATTACAAACGGTCTTGGGTTTGTGCAGTCGCTTGCCAACGCGTTCGGTGCGGGGCTTGGCTTTATGCTTGCAATGCTGCTGTTTTCGGGCGTAAGGGAAAGGCTTGAAACCGCCGATATTCCCGAATTTTTAAAGGGCTTGCCCATAACGCTTGTTGCGGCGGCGCTTGTGTCTCTATCGTTTTTAGGCTTTGCCGGAATAGGGGGTTAAGGTTATGGAAATAATTATACCCGTTATAATAGTCGGCGTAATAGGGCTTATAGCAGGCGTGGGGCTTTCGGTTGCTTCAAAGCTTATGGCGGTGCCTGTGGACGAAAAGCAGGAAAAGCTGCGCGAGGCGCTTCCCGGCGCTAACTGCGGCGCCTGCGGATATTCGGGGTGCGACGGTTATGCCGCCGCAATAGCAAAGGGCGAGGCAAGCCCCGATAAATGCGCGCCGGGCGGAGCTGCGGCTGCCGCGGCGATAGCCGAAATACTCGGCGTAGAGGTGGAAAGCGATGAAAAAATTGCTTTTATTGCCTGCCGCGGCACGCGCGAAAACACCAAAACCAAATACGGATATGAGGGAATACAAAGCTGTCTTGCGGCAGGTATGCTGTATTCGGGTCCGCTTGAATGCGAATACGGCTGCTTAGGCTTCGGGGACTGTGCGAGGGTATGTCCATTCGGCGCAATCACGGTAAAGGACGGCAGACCGAACGTGTGTAGGGATATTTGCACGGGCTGCGGAAAATGCACCGCGGTATGTCCCAAAAGGCTTATATCGCTTGTTCCAAAAGGTGTTAAAGCGGCGGCGGCCTGCTCTAACAGGCAAAAGGGAGCGGCGGTTGTAAAGGCGTGCGGCGTTTCGTGCATAGCCTGCAAAATGTGCGAAAGGGTATGCGAAAGCGGCGCGGTTAAGGTTACCGACAACGTTGCGGTTATTGATTACAGCCTTTGCACCGGCTGCGGAAAGTGCAAAACTGCCTGCAAACGCAAGGTTATAATATAAATCGGCAATAAAAAGCCCCCTTTTAATTAAGGGGGCTTGAGCGTGTCGAAAAAGTCGACACGCTCTTGGACGGGAATGCCGTTCGCTCGAA
>ERZ773224.3746-NODE-3746-length-12852-cov-3.560366_pt1 | contig 12852 bp, 12 predicted proteins | sample MGYA00580526_ERZ773224 | MGnify/ENA primary metagenome ERZ773224 (study PRJEB29015, sample SAMEA2737743) | human gut metagenome | biome: human gut; feature: human-associated habitat; material: faeces | place: China | collected 2012 ... | reverse complement strand
ACACTTATATTGGAATAAGGTGATTTTAAATTTATTTTTTAATAAAAAAATGGCCTTAATTTTTTTTAGGACCACAATTCAAATTTATTTAAAATAACACCATTGAACCTGTATAGTACATGAAGCCTCTTATATCTTTTAGAATATATGCAACTTTAACTTCAAAATAATATCCAACACAGTTTTCATTCTTTTCTAAATTCAAAGCAATAGAATCTTGTGTTTTATTATATGTAACTTTATCTATGTTTGTTTTGACTAGTTCATTATTAACATAATTTAATTTATAAACATTTTCTAGCCAAATATTGTTGAATTTTTTATTAGCAGATATTTTGAATGTGTTGATATCTTTTTGTTCTTTTTTAATATTCCTCCATATGAGTAAAAATTCTATTTTTATCGCTATTGATGCATTTACGAAACAAAAAAGAGGATTTCTCGCTTTTTGAGAAGTAGGAAATCCAACCGTTTTTTATGATTTTTGGCCTTTTTTAGCCGTTTTTGCGCTGAAGCAGCACAATAGTCTCAACATGCATAACATGGACGCAAAGAACTGGTCTACCCATACGAGGCACAGTGTGAAAGGAACATATCTACCACAGCTTGAACATGACTGTGCAACTGGCAAAAACTGCACGCCTTACATGTATGGGTTGCATCATTCAGTTATTTTTTATGATTTAGATGAATGACATTTTCAGAGACTATTTATAAAACCAATCGTCCGCTATATTGTTCTCCACCAACCCAAACGTAATTTCTGGCTTCATCGATTGTAATTTTGATTACAGCGTTGGTGCTTAATGCCTGTGACAGCAACGAATCGATGATCGCTTTTATATTCTGGATATTTGGATGCCTATCGTCCGAGTATATCTCGTAGTTTTGCATCTTGTGAATAGTTACCCCATAAGCATTGGTGGTTTTGTAAATTATCGCTAGTTCCAGCATTCCATGACCAATCACGGAAACATGCATAAAACTGTTTAGCGCAGTTCCGACCCCTGGAAGCTTAAGCTTTGGTTCCCTCTTGAAGATCAGCAAGAATTTCGCTTTGGCCGAAGAACATTTATATGGAGAGCACAACTTCTTCATTGACTTTTTCAAAATTCATGGTGCCGCCCCAATAAATGCCATATAGATACACATTTTCATCGAAAAGCTTTTGATTTATATCATCGTAAAAAACGATGTGGTACCCGATTTTCCCCTTTGCTAGATCAATAGAGGAGAAATCAAACGTATCTTCAATATAACCTCTGTAATGCGGAATGACACCATCTACAGTCCCTTCGATAGTCTCATAGGTTAAGAGGTATTTCTCTTCATTGGGAAAATCGTCAATAATCATGTAATCGTTTTTGAAAGTCTCGCCAGCTTCGGTTTTAATCTCTCTATTAATGGCGAACTTCCCATATCCCGGATTGCAACCCCATAGATCGTTTTCCCAATCTTCAGAAAAACCTTTTCTAGCGCCTACATATACATCAAAAGCAGCATTTAGTAATTGCTTACTTTTAGAAGTGAATGCAAGGCCCACCTGAGGAGTAGGAGAAGAGGTACCTATGCATTTATCAAATCCGACTTTGAGAATGGCAGCATTCGCTCCTTCGTTGCAGCCACACAAGGCCAAAGAAATGAGGGATAATGCAAATATTTTCTTCAAATTTGTTTTCATCGTGCCAATCATCTCCTATCCTTATGCTACAGTCTTTCTATAATTTGTAATGTAATAATTATTATCGTTGCTTCCGGCTTTCATACCAAAAACAATATCATCAATTGACAGTCTTCCCATGTTTCTACTGCCGGTTGCTGTTGCAGTGCATTCAAATTTGAGCCCATAAATTCCGTTAGGAAAATAATTAGAATATCGTTTTAGCCCTTGTCCTCTAGCGTTTAATTGAAGAGAAAGCAAATTGGTCATTTGAGTCCAATTACCATTGCTGTCTTTTATTTTAAGCGCAGCAGTACCATCTAAATTTTCAGAATTGCTCCAAAAGCCTACACTATATAGCACCGAATAAATTGGTTTGTTGAAGTTCATTTCAAAGTAGGCATAGCCCGCTTTCCTCGTATAGGATTTCCACAGCCACCTGCATAAGTCGTCTTCTTCGAGCAGAAAACCAGTAATTTATTCTCTGCGTGGGAATGATTTTTTCTACCCCGTCCCATGCCGATTGCGATTTTTCCTGAATCGGTGTCTTCTTTAAAAACCATTTTTTTAATCGTAGCATCCGCTTTTGGCATGTTTTTAATGGGCAAGTCCTACGCTTAAAATCGTTTTCCCCCGCCTATGAAATCCATCAGATTAACATGGAGGATTCCATTTCTTTTTTGCAGGATATAGTCCGTTGTCATCACATATTTTTTATAGTTATCCCGTATGCTCTCTAACGGCCTGTATTCTCGATCTTCCGTATCTTTGCTCTGCAATATCTTATAAGCCACCTGCACATATGAATAATCCATGTTGACATCCCTGAGGATGAAATCACATTCCAGCTTTCCGATGCGTCCCACGCTTACCGCGTAATCGAGGCTTCTGGCGTATAGATACACGATATTCTCCAGCGTCGGCCCGTAATTGATCCGGTTGTCCGTGTTCATCGCGTAGTAAAAACTTAGGTCGGCAACGTAATACTTTTGCTCTCCGGAAAGCGTTTTTTTCGATTTCATATCGAACCTTTTGCATTCGTACAGAATCTTTGCGTCAACCAACGTCTTTATATACCGAGTCACCGTCGCGCGGCTGATGGTCATGCCGTTTTTGAGAAGTGCTTCGTGCAGGCTGTTGATGCTTGTCGTCGCGCCGAAATTGTTGATGATGTAATTCCGAACCAATTCAAAGGACTGAACGTCCTTGATTTTCACTCTTCGTTTTATGTCTTTTTCGAAGATCTCATCGATGATTCCCTTCACGTAGGTGCGCTTATCCGAAGGGCTGTCAATTTGAATAGCTCGTGGGAATCCGCCTTCCAAAATATAGCTATTCAATTCTATTTCGGCATTGGGGTTTATCTCCCGCCCATAAAACCTCTTCATGTCCTCGTATTCGTCGAATGTCAGTGGAAACATTTCGAACTCAAGGTATCTACCGGTCAGTTTCGTCACGAGCTCCCCACTGAGCAAATAGGAATTTGAGCCAGTTATGAAAATCGAATAGTCGCCTTCCGACCTGAACCCGTTGATTACCTCTTCGAAGCCTTCGACGTTCTGAATCTCGTCTATGAAAAGGTATTTCATCCCTTTCGCTTGCGTGGCGGATTCGATTAATGCATCTAACTGTTCGGCGTTCCGAATGCTTTTGTACCCACGTTTATCGAGATCGATGTAAATAATGTTGTTTTCCGCAACGCCACCTTCTTTGAGTTCTTCCGCTATGGTCTGCATGAGGCTGGATTTCCCGCATCTGCGTATCCCAGTTATCACTTTGATGAGGTCATCGTCGTGGAAAAAAGCGCGCATTTTGGACAGATACCTCTCCCGTTTGTATAGTCTCATATCCTGCCTCCTTTACTATTATTATACACTGCGTCATTGTTATTTCATAGTTATTGTGGCATTTTTTTATGTTTTCTAAATATTTGCAACTATAACAAGCAAATTAAGAAATCAATTGTTGAAAACAAACCTTCCGTGTCGCATAAAAAGCGAATCCCTGTTAATCCTCATAATCCATTGCCTCCAGAATCCGATATACCTTCTCTTCCACTTTCCTCATCCTCGCGTATTGGAAGAGGAAGTCCATGTCCTTGTCCTTTCCATTCAAAAACGTCTTCACTGCCTTGAGGAAAAGTTCGGAATCATAATCGTCCCTTTTCCGTATCATCTCTACAACCATCTTTTCCTTTGAATAGCAAGTGACGTTGTTCCCGAACATGGTTCCGGTACTGACATTTCCCAAATGAAACAGCTCCTCGTTGTTTTCGATGTGACAAATAGCATTACACCCTATGCTTTCTTTTCTCACGCGGCACTCCTTAGGGATTGTGAACTCAATCGAATCCGGAATCCTGTCGGTCAGCCTAAGGAGATAAAGCGCAGTTATGCCGGAATAGACAATCCTCTGATATCTTCTTTGAAGTTGGAAGAGGTCATCGACGGCTCCGTCTTTCGCGTAAACGCCACGCCTTATTCTGACGAGACGATTGGAACTTACGTATCTTGCGAAAGACGCAGGTGGAACACCATTTGCGATTGCATCTTTTCTGGATAGGCTTCCATCTCCGCTCTCTATCATCTTTTCTAGTATTTTGTAATTTTGGTTCATTCGTATCACCTAATTTCATTATTAGTGTAACAGATGTATCATTAATTATTAATGATTCATATCTATTTATGTGTTATCTCCCTTTAATTCCTAACAAATATCGAAATTTTCTAAACCTATTTTTTATTGATGTGATAACGATTTTCGAGTTTTTTGCCCTTTCAATCAAACTATACCCCTGTTTTTGCCTCTTTTTAGGCTAAAAATCGGTTTTCCAGTTTGAATGTGTAGTTGCACTGTATCCTGAAAGCGTAAAAAATGAGGAAATCACGAATTTTCGAAAATGCCGATGATTATGGGCTTTTTGACCTGTTCCTTCCATCGTGTATAGATGCTAGTCACCTGTTCCTGTGTCGATACGAGGTAGGATGGGCGTTCATTTTGAGCGTCGACCTATTTCCCCATACGAGTAGAGGCCTTATTTTTACCGCTTTACCGGCTTTTGGGCGGTTTTCTCGACAAAAAATGGATTTCACTCATTTTCGAGAAGAATGAAATCCATCAATTTTTTACGATTTTTGGCCTTTTTCAGCCGTTTTTACGACTGAGTAACACCACAGTCTCAACATGTATCGTGAGATTTGCCTAACGGCTGATGACCAACGTCGTCTGCTTTGTGTTGATACGAAATTCCATTGATCAGGGCACCTCTTTTCTTCTTGAGGATGTACTCCATGGCATTGACCTCGTAAACCTGCTTCGTCTTTAGGAAGAATTTGATCTTGTATGGGTCGTTTTCCTCGCCGACGACGACACGCTCAACTGTAACTTCAAATAGGTAGCGGTCGAATGTGGTAATCTCGTTCCCTTCCTTGATGACAGCTTCAATTTGCTTGATTTTTTCCACCTTGGAATCGAAAGCTTCCTTATCAGCCTTGAGCATTTCCAAATCGGCATTCAAGGCGTTGATCCTGCCGACGATATCTTCAAAGGCGTCCTTGTAGGTCTTTTCGTCAATCCCGTCGGAAAGTTTCAAATCGACCAAGTTCTTTTTCTTCAATTCGAGAGAAGATAGCTTCCTCCCGTTCTTCCCGATGAGAGAAGCGAGATCTTCATCCTTGAGATTAGATTTGATGCTCTCATAGAGCTTGTCGAAGCACACTTTCTTGTTCTTAGACAGATAGTTGTAGGCATCGATGAACGCGCCTTCGAGCACCTCTTCCGGAACGGCCTTGGAACGCTCACAGCACTTCTTTCCACCTTTGGTATTGTTCACGCATTGCCAAACGACTTTGTCGTAGCCTTTGCCCTTATGCCAGTTCCTTCTGGTGAAGGTCGCGCCGCAATAGCCGCATTTGACCATGCATGAGAAGGCATATTGCCTTGAGAGCTTTTCCTGCCTCTTCCCGTCCACGATTCTCCTTGGCGTGCCACGATTGTCAAGAATTGTTTGTGCCGCCATGAAATCCTCTTTCGAGATGATTGCCGTATGATGGTTTTCAAGGTAGTACTTGTCCTCTTCCCCGAAGTTCCTGAGCCTTCTTTTGGTTATTGGGTCGACGGTGAACGTCTTCCCCATCAGGATGTCGCCGCAGTACTTCTCGTTTCTAAGGATTCCCCTTATCCCTGAATCGTGCCAAGTTGTGTTCCCAGCTTTGGTCTTGAAACCTAGCTGGGTGCATTCTCTGGCAATGACCGTGCATCCCATCCCTTCGAGATACCTTCGATAAATGTAGCGAATGGTCTCGGCCTCCTCTTCGTTGATGGTGACGCTTTTGTCTTCGGGGTGATAATCGTATCCAAGACATCCTTGGAAGCCGACCAACTCGCCCCTTTCCATCTTCATCTTAAGGCCTTTCTTCACGTGCTCGGACGTGTTGTGGACCTCTTGCTGAGCGACGGAAGAGAGAACCGTCAGCATCAGTTCGCCATCCATGGAGAGTGTGTTGATATGTTCCTCCTCGAAGAAGATTGCGATTCCCCTTTCCTTTAACATCCTGACGTAATGGAGAGTGTCTACGGTGTTTCTTGCGAACCTTGAGATGGATTTGGTGACAACCATATCTATCTCGTCGTTGAGGCAATCGTTAATCATCCTCATGAAGTCAGGCCTTTTGTCGGCCTTGGTTCCGGTAATCGCCTTATCGGCGTAGATTCCGGCCATGACCCAGTCTGGGTTCTTAGAGATGTATTCCCCGTAGTATGAGAGCTGCGAATTGTAGGAGCTGATTTGTTCCTCACCATCCGTGGAGACGCGGCAATAGGCCGCCACTCTCAATCTCCTATTCTTCCCTTGGCTTTTCTTGCCGGGGATGGCATTGGCTTTAATAACTTTGATATCAGGCATTTCTTTTTTCCTCCTTGTTTTGCCGAGATATAGAGTTTGAAGCCGTGCTCCAAACCCATTATAACATGGAGACGCTGCTACTCATCCCACATGGAGCAAATTCAAGGGTTTTATACGTTAGGAAAGCCTATCCTTCAACCAACGACAATATCGAATGAGTAGCGCTGTGTCTTTTTAAAACATCATCCTTCGTTTTCACAAACACATTTTCGCCTATCAAGCCTAGATGGAATATCTTCGTAAGCATCCCCATCTCAACGATGCAATCCAAAGCGTTCTCGTCAATGGCTGTCGGCTCAATCATCCTGTTCGACAAAGGGGATGATACGATTCTATCTATCGCTTCATCCTTGATCCTTTTCCTTTGCCTTCTGGATAGGCACTTATCATCCTTCAGTTTTTGATACTCCATGAAATTGCCTCTTTTCAAAGAAGCGTACATCTCCATCACCAATTCGTTTTCCTTATCCGTTATAAGATTCTTCCTCCTTTTTTTGCCGTGAGCTGGGTATCCCAGTCACAAGACCCTAACGGGCAATAGACAGGCTGCTGTGGCAGATTGTGGCCCGTCTTATCTTGTTTACAAAAATATGTGTTTTCCTTAGCTCAAAAGCTCCTCCGCTTCCGCCAATCTCCTCAATGATTTCGTCACCTTCTCTTTGAAATCAAAGATGAAATTCAAAGCTATCTTCCCTTTCCTGTATTCGTATTCCTTCTTCCTCATGCTGTAGAAAGTAGGCTCTTTCTCGTAGAAGGCGATGAACATCCCATCGAAACGCTCCATCCCGATGAGCCATAAAACGTTTGAATGGCTTAGTTCCATCTTGTCGAGCAATCCTTTCATCCTTTGCTTAATGACATAAAAGAGGGATTTGGTTTGAAAAAAATGGAACGGGAATTTGCTTTTCGTGGTTTCTATCTTTATCAGCCAAACGTTTCCAAGCGCGTCATAAATTCCTTTTCGGAAGGAGCTGACGCGTTTGAAGGAAGACTTGACGGACACAAGGGAAGACTCGGTTATCAAAGAGAAGAGTTTCTTCCTTCTCATGTTCCTTGGAAAATACGAAACGGAAATGTCCACACGAAGATTATTCGCCTTCTTTCTTCTCGATGATTTCATATATCGCGAACACGCATTTCTTTATGAGACTCAAATCTTGCTTCAAAGACTCCGTTTGCCGCTGGAGTCTTTTCAGCTCAGTGCTAATGGACACAGCATCCTCCTTCCTCTTCGATTGGTAGCTAAGCAAAACAAGCTTCCTTAGATACTCCGATACGCTTGTTTCACAGTCTTTCCTAAAATCTTTTTCCAGCTTCTCGATCTCTTCTTTCTTTTTGAAATAGATCTGGGGTCTAACAAAATTCATCATTTCTCCTCCATCACACCGTTATTAAGTCTTAACTGTGTTTGTAATACTGAATAAGGATGTAGCGTCGTTTATGCGTCGTGAAAAATCCTGCTACCTAAAGCTTTCTAACGAAAAAAGACACTATCCTCACCTAATAGGTAAGTTATGGCGCTAAAAATTAGCCCTTTCTAATTTCGGAAGCGTCCGCCTCTTATCGGCAGTTGCTCGTCAAATCACGATTTATCGAGATGTTCGGCGATATTGACAACAAACCTAGTAGATGGACTATTGCTAAGATTCAAGATATTGCTAAATGCGTTGCGGGCGCAACCCCCAGCACATCTAGGCATGAATATTGGGAAAACGGAACGATTCCATGGCTTAGTTCTGGAGAAGTAAATAAATATCGCATCTATGAGACGAACACAAAAATCACGAGATTAGGATACGATAGCACTAGTACAAAACTCATCCCTCCTCATACTGTTGTTTTAGCAATGGCTGGGCAAGGAAAAACCAGAGGAACGGCAGCAATGGCTGAAATAGAATTATGCACAAATCAGTCTATTTGCTCCTTAGTCACGAATAAAAAAATGAATCCTGAGTTTTTGCTGTTTTACTTGAAAGATCAATATGAGCAATTGCGCGCAGTATCTAACGGAGAAGGCGGAAGAGGGGGATTAAATTTAAAAATTATTGGTGCTTTTCCGATAATGGTTCCGCCTATTGAATTGCAAAACAAGTTTGCCGCCTTCGTTGAGCAGATCGACAAATCGAAATTTGTCGTTCATTCTAAGTACTTTTTATGGGAATTTTTGACGTTATTCTCATCAACCATGGCGTACTCGAGTGTTGTATCTATCTTGGCGTGACCTAACATCTTTTGAACTTGTTCTATCGGCATGCCTTTATCAATTGCTTTTGTAGCCAATGTTCTTCTAAATTTGTGAGGGTGGACTCTACCTAATCCTACTTTTTTTCCAATCTTCTTTAAAACCGTTTCTACACCGCTTATTTGGAGCCTGTTGAACGGCTTTAAAAGAGAAACAAATAATGCCTTAGAATCATCGTTTCTTGATGATAAATATTGTTGGATTTCAATCTTGGTTCTTGCATCAAAATAAACCTTTCGTTGTTTATTTCCCTTACCTACTACAACGCATTCCTTTGCTTCAAGATTCAAATCGGTAATGTTGAGTTTTACGAGTTCTCCCACTCTAACGCCGGTTGAAATTAGAAAATCAATAATCGTTAAATCCCTATGAGAAGAAACATTTTGTCTTATTAGTTCGATCATCTCATCAGAATAGGTTTCTTTAACAACCTTGCCGACTTTAATTTTGTGGATTCTTCTCGTCGGGCTCTTCATGATGTAGTTTTCAGACTCTAACCAAGAGAAAAACGTAGAGATAACCCTTCTAACATTATCCACAGTGATCTTAGAAGCTTTACTGTTTTGAGCATAATCAGACAAATATTTACGTAGGTCTTCCGTCTCGATAACCAAATAATTTTTAGTAATTGATTTGAATAGCGCCTTCAAAGTCGTATTGTAATAGCCAATTGACCTTTCGGAACATCCTTCGATTCTTTTGGCTTCGACGAAAAGTTTTAACGCATCTTCATTAGTAATGGGGTTGCCATCATCTATTTGCCTGACTTCAACACCTTCAAAACACTTCGTTATTGTGTCCTTCACGGCTTTGACGTCCTTCTTCCAAATAAAGGGTTTCATCACATCCAGTAATTTTGATAAAAATTCTTCTTTTTCCATATTGAAAAAGCCTCCTATTGGTATATTGCAAAAGGAGGCTAGTTATTTAGAAAAAATTGCTAAAACGAGGCCGAAGCGTATACGGATGAATGAAGCAAATTGATAAATCCGTATAAAGGCTCAGTGTTTTCGAATATATCGCTATATTCTTGATGCTTGAAAGGCTCCGTATTAATCAGATCGTCAGGAACTATATCTCCGTTTTCGAGGACAAAATCCACAATTTGATGGATGAACTCTTGCTGCCTTGAATTGAAGTTATATTGGCTTTGATATTCAGACATCAGCGACATAATCTTTTCCTTATCGATTCCGACAATTGAGCGAACAAAGACGCCAAAACTCATCTTGTTACATATCCCATCGTAATCCTCTTTGGTGCCCAATTCATCGCAAAGGATATGTTCCAACTCTTTAATGTCTTCATTGTTCAGTTGAATCAGATTTTTAACCTTGTATATTGCGCCTTTCCACGAATTTTCACATAAGTAATCAATGACCCTTTGCTTGTAATTCTTAAACTGGGGCCTTGGAGAGCTTCCGCCTTCCTTAACAATCGTAGAATCCTGGAAATTAGACTCGATAATCGTCCAAACTTCACGTCCAAGGAACTTAATCAATTCTCTCAGCTCGTTTCTCACCTTTTCCATCTTAGTAAGGTTCGCGTTCTCCCAAAAGTCATTTTCCATTACCTCCTTGATGAAATCTTTTTTGGAGGCGACTTCAGGTATGGAGAATTTGTCTGTCAGAGCATCGCAAATGGTCGTAACTTTTTGAATGGCCTTTGAATAATCTTTGTCGCCTGTAATCTCCTCGAGTTCCATATTGAAGATCCAAAGGTCGAAATATTTGGATTCTTCTTCATCACTGTTCGCATCAATGAGAGGCGTGAGCTGTTTCTTCATTTCCTTTAGTTCTAATAAAGCAATGTAATCCCACGCTTTGATATCAGAGTATTTATCGACAAACTTCAGGGAAGTCTTTACGTTTATTAGGCTTCTATTGAGCTTCTTAACTTTATTGAAGCATTCTTCCTTATATTTTTCGTAAAAAGCCTTATGCTCCGCATTTCCTTGATGTTCTGCTTTTTGAAGTTCAAATATCATGTCTAACTTCAATTCAAATATTTTCTGAGAAAGGTTCAAAGCCGTTTTCGCTTCCCTTCCATCCGGATTTTTTCTAAAGAATTCGAAGACATCACAGAAATCAAAAATGTAAAAGCCCTGCTTATCTTGATGGCTAATAACCGGCGAGGAATCGTCGTTTTTCTCAAAATATTCCTTGGAAGGCGAATAAACGTTCAATTCCTTGCATGTTCTCGTTCCTCTGCCAATCATTTGCCAGAATTTGATTTTGGAGAAAACTCGTTTAAAGAACACCAAGTTAACGACTTCAGGAACGTCGATACCCGTATCCAGCATATCTACCGAAACAGCAATCGTCGGCTCTACATCCTTTTTAGAAAAATCATCGATCAAGGTTTGAGCATAATTAACATAGTTATCTATTAATTTGCAAAAGCCCTTTCCGCCTAATTCAGGATAGAGAGTGTTAAATCTGTCAACGATTTTCTCAGCATGGAAATGATTTGCGGCAAAGATGATTGTCTTGCCTAATTTTTCACCACCATTGACCCTCATCCCCTCATTCATGAGAGTTTGAAGAACGTTGTCGATGGTATCAATGTTCATGATACGTTTTCTGAATTCTTCACCGTCGATTTGCTTAGGGAGATTCCCATCTTCATCCGCAAAGAGATTTTCATATTGCTCCTGTTCTTCTTTCGTCAGTTCGTCATAACGAAGACCGCTCTTTAAAAGCTTTGTCGTTCGTTCAAAAGCGTGAAAGTCAACCAGAAACCCCTCTTTAACAGCTGTTTCATAATCATAAGAGAACGTAGGCTCTCCTTTTGGCAAATTGAATAACTCATAAGTCGAAGAATCGACCTGTTCTCTAGGCGTCGCGGTTAATCCTAAAAGCAATGAGTCGAAATAATTGAAAATTGCGCCATATTTGTTGTAAACAGACCTATGGCACTCATCAACAATGATTAGGTCGAATTTAGCAACGCCAAATTTCTTTTCTTCGCAATCAATCAGGTTGATCATTGTTTGATATGTAGAGAGCATTATTCTAGCGTTATAATCCCTGCTTTCTTCTTTCTCATTGGACAATACGCAAATGGAGCTATCCGGCAAATGCTTAGAAAAGGCATTCTTTGCCTGATTGATTAAAGCGGTTCTATCCGCCAAGAAAAGAACATGTTTGACCCAATTGCATTTCTGCAAAACATCAACAATAGAAATCGCACATCTGGTTTTGCCCGTTCCTGTTGCCATTACAACAAGCGCTTTTCTTCGCTTTTGATTGAATGACTCACAAACCGCCGTGCATGTGTTTTGAATGAAATACCGATCAGAAATAGAAGGATCAATTCTAGTGTTGGTTATATTGCCTAGCGTTCTCCTGACGATGAGAGAGTGTAGCTCATCTTTCGTGTAGAATCCGTATACTCTTCTAGGTGGATATCCGGCACAATCCACCATTTTGATGATATAGCCATTGGTATAGAAAATTACCGGTCTAACCTCATATATTTTCTCGATGCAATCCGCATAAAGCTTTGCCTGCTGCGATCCTACAATTTCGTCTTTGCTTGTCTTCTTGGCTTCAATAACCGCAATCGGTTTGCCATCATCATCAAACAATACGTAATCTGCATAACCAACACCTTCGGCATTCGGCATACCCTGCAGCTTAATTTCTACGCAAGCCATTCCCGCCTTAATGGCGCCTTCCATTTCACACACCTTCCATCCAGCATCATTTAACGCAATATCGATGTATGTTTTTCTAGTTTCCGCTTCGGTAAAATCCAAGCTGGATTTGGCTTTAACTGAAGCGTTTATGCCATTCTTGTATTTTTCGATTTCTTCTGGCTTTTCCGGCTCACTTCCAGGGACAACGGAATAAGGGGGGATAGGATTATTGTTGTTTGGTTCATCGTATATTTTTTTGTCGAAAAGCGGCTTTCCAATGTCGACCTTCAAGAAGGAAAACAGTCCTTTGATAACGTCTTGTAGTGCCCGCAAAACATTTATAGCTGATTTTTTAGGAACTTCTTCTCCATGGGCGCCATCGTTCCCGATTTTTCTAACAAAATGAA
>ERZ773224.3739-NODE-3739-length-12867-cov-2.833672_pt1 | contig 12867 bp, 10 predicted proteins | sample MGYA00580526_ERZ773224 | MGnify/ENA primary metagenome ERZ773224 (study PRJEB29015, sample SAMEA2737743) | human gut metagenome | biome: human gut; feature: human-associated habitat; material: faeces | place: China | collected 2012 ... | reverse complement strand
ATTAAGCGCATTTATAAAAAGCCGTGTGAAATTAATATGTACCCCTTTTACTGGACATCCAATGAAAGGGATATATATCATTTTGTACAGTTTCTAAATAAAAACAGAATCTAAAATACATAGGTGTTCATTGAGAAAGATTTAGTGCTACAATAAAAGAAAAACTGAAAGGCTGAAAAATGAAAATAAAACTATTACATACTTTAAAAAATTATGATAGAAAAAATCTTATAAAAGATATAATTGCCGGAATTATAATAATGGCCGTGTCTATTCCTATATCAATGGGATATGCTCAGATTGCGGGATTGCCGGCAGTTTATGGAATATATGGTTCAGTATTTCCGATACTTGCATTTGCACTTTTTTCCACATCACCACAATTTATATTTGGAGTCGATGCGGCTCCAGCGGCTCTTGTTGGCTCTGCTTTATTAAGCCTTAATATAGAGTTAGGTTCAGACGAGGCAATTGCAGCAGTTCCGGTAATGACATTTTTTGTGGCAGTATGGTTGCTTGCATTCTATTTTATGAAGGCAGGAAAGCTGGTAAATTATATTTCAGCACCTGTAATGGGTGGATTTATAACAGGAATATGTACAACGATTATATTAATGCAGATTCCGAAAATAATGGGTGGCAGCTCCGGAACAGGAGAATTTTTTGAACTGGCAGAGCATATATATGAAACCTTAAAGCATGCAAATATTCCATCTGTAATAATGGGGGTGATTGCTCTTGTTATATTATTAGTTTCAAAAAAATTAATACCAAAGTTTCCAATGGCAGTAGTGCTTATGTTTGCGGGAACAATAATAACATTAAATATGCCAATAAGAGATTGGGGAATAAATACTCTAAGTGCCGTGGAACCGGGGCTCCCAAAGTGGAGCATTCCGGATTTTTCTATTATTTCTATTCAGCAGACAATAACAATAAGTTTATCTGTAGCAGTAGTAATAATGGCAGAAACCTTATTGGCAGAAAATAGTTTTGCACAAAAAAATAATTATCGTATAAATGATAATCAGGAAATCCTGGCTTTTTCAGTTGGAAATTTTATGGCGGCATTTACAGGATGCTGTCCAATTAATGGTTCCGTTTCACGTACTGCAATGGGAGAACAATATCAGGCAAAAACTCAACTTACAGGAATTGTTGCAGGACTTTCAATGATAGTGTTGCTTATTTGTGGAACAGGGTTTATAGGTTATTTGCCAATACCAATTTTAACAGCAATTGTTATTTCAGCACTTTTGGGAGCAACAGAGTTTGACCTTGCAGCACGACTTTGGAAATTGAGCAGAACAGAATTTCTTATTTTTGTAGGAGCATTTTTAGGCGTACTATTACTTGGAACAATAAATGGAGTTTTAATAGGAATAATTCTTTCGTTTACAGAAATGATTATAAGAACTTCAAAACCATCAAGATGTTTTCTTGGAATACAGCCTGGACATAGACATTTTAGGGATTTGAAAGAAGGAAATCAGATTCATGCCATAGAAGGTGTAATTATTTACAGATTTAGCAGTAATTTGTTTTTTGCAAATATCGGAGTGCTACAGCGTGATATAGAAGACAGTATAAAACCTGATACAAAGGCAGTAATTTTAGATGCAAGCGGAATAGGAAGCATAGATATAACAGCAGCAGACAGACTTGCAATGTTATATAAATCCTTGAAGGAAAAAGGAATACGATTTTACATGGCCGAGCATATAGCAAAGGTAAATGAGCAGATAAGAACTCTTGGGCTTGGATATATGATTGAAGAGGGAAGGGTAAGAAGAACAATACATATAGCATTAAAAGATATGGGAATCGCAAGACCATATCCGTTAGAGGGTGGAATTGAAAATGAAGAAAGAAGTGCTTCAAGAAAGCGTGCGGATAACAAAGTACAGGAATTCGTATGGGCGTTTGGAGCTGAAAGCGAGGAGCAAATAGAAAAACAGATAGTTTTACAGATTCAACAGCTAAAGAAAACGGGAGATATCGAAAAACTTTTCCACGGAAGCTGGTCACACATGGATGCATTTGACGAGGATGAATGGTTAGAACATTTAGAAGAACATTTGAAGGAAATCGTTAATATTTCAGGAAAAGATGAAAAGAGCATTGCTACCAGATTTGAGGAACATACAAAAATGAGCATCCGGAAATGGCAGAGCGATTCAAGAAAAGAAGGCATATTCTTGATGAACATTTAAGACAAAGACATCCTGAAGTATTTAATCTTATTGAGCATTTAAGGGAAAGTGATGATAGTAACTAAATCGTTCATATACCGGATTTCTAATATTCGGTCTGTATTTTTTATAAAATGATGATAGCAACTTAATTTTTCCTGTACCCAGTATAACAGAATCGGGTATAGGAAAAATTAAATGTATTATTTTAATCTAATACACAATACAACTAATAGCGAATCTGTTTAACTAACCGCAATTATATAAAATCATCAATTTCGCATAAGCAGCTTCGCAAGAAATATTGTAAAGAGGAGTTACACCGGTATCTATAATTTTTGCACTGCTGTCGTATAAGGCTGCATCTTTGCTTTTAAATGATGCACAGTAAAAATCTATTCCTAAATCTATACATTTTTTTGCAAAATCAATAATAGAATAACTGTCAGTTGTACATGCCGTTGCTGAATGATACATATAATGAAGGACAGCTTTTGGCTTTGCACTTAAATCAATGTTGCCATATTTTAGACCCGGATAAGGACGAATTAATAATATCCCATTGTTAAAGTTCCCACTCCATAAAGCAGAGTGAGCGTCTGTAGTTTTACAGTGCTCCGAATTATTGCAAATATTATTAAAATCAGGTGCATTTTTAAATGATATATTTAATTTATGGGATTCTGACAAATGAGGATAGCTCTCGTTAGCAAAAAATCTTTCATCAATCATTTTGCCAAAATATTTGCCTGTAAAACTGCGAAACTGGTCCGTAAATGGGTCTGATTCTACAATATGAGTAGAAAGATAAACAGGCATTTCCCCCTTATTATTTTCAAAAATAGTGAACACACCATGCATGTGAGATTCTTTAATAAAACATACAGCATTTCTGAAATTGTTCATGCCATTACTGCCGGGAAGTCCCAAAGCAAGATTGCTTGCAACAAGTACAATTGGAATAGAACAATTTTCAAACATTGTTCCAATTAAAGCTGATGTATAGGAAAGTGTATCAGAACCATGTGTTATAATGATTCCCTGATATTTTTCAAAATTTAATTCCAAAAGGCAATTGCATAAAACGCCCCACTCTACAGGAGTAAGATTTTCACTTAAAATATTAATCGGCTGAATTACTTCAAATTCAGTATCATCAGCATGTTTCTCGTTATATAACTGAAGAAGTCTATAAGAGGAAGCAGCAGTGGTATTGATAATTTTTCCCTCGACTTTGCTTCCAATAGTTCCTCCGGTTAAAATGACTAAAATTTTCTTCATAAATTGCTCCTAAGTATTGGAAGCGTTGCAAAATTATGTACGAACCTTAATAATTTTTCCATAGTTTATTGCAGGAACTCCCATTTTATATGGACGGATTCTAAAATAATATGTTCTCTTCTTTTTCAAATGTTTTTTATATGTAGATGTCTTGCCGCCTGATGCACGGACGGTTTTGACACCTTTTTTAAATGACTTATCATAGGAATACTGAATAAAATATCCGTCACAATTTTTATCAGTTTTCCATGTAAGCTTGAGTTCTTTAGACTTGTTTAGTTTCTTCTTTGCAAATTTAACGGAATCAAGTTTAGGTTGCTTTTTAGTTTTTGCTGAAACTGTTTTACTCCAATTCCCAATTCCTACATTATTAGTATAAGCACGCATACGTATATAATATTTTGTATTATAAGGAAGCTTTTTGATGACGGTTTTTGAATCCTTTCCGTCAACCTTAATAGTTTTTACGTGCTTTTTAAATTTTTTGTCTTTAGAATATTGTATAGTGTACCCGCTTACTCCGTTTTGGGTAGTCCATTTTAAATTAATTTCATTGGAACGGCTAATTTTAGCTGATGTAATTTTAGCTTGCTTTGGTAAAATTAAAAAATCAGCGGAACATGAACTTAAATATTTAATCTCATTTCCTATTACTTTAACAGAACCTACGCCGGAATATACATTGTCTGAATAATCGACAGTGTAATTGTCAGGAGATACAACCTGTCCGTTATAAGTTACTGTTACGTCAGGGCGTTGCTCTGAGCCGTTGCACGTATAAATGTTTTGGCTAAGAGTTACAGAAGCATTTTTCAAAGAAACATATGGATTATTTTCCTGGGCATCTGTAGTTATTTCGCCATTTACAAAGTTAATTTTAACATTACCGTCTGTAGTACGGTAAGTTTTAATAAATCTTCTAGCCAATCGTTTAAGAACAGATGGTTTTGGAAGAGTAGTCTCATTGCCCCTTTCGGATGAAATAACAGCCATTGATGGTGCACATGCATCTAAAAAATCCGCACATGAAGATAATGCGGCACCATGATGACCAACTTTTAATACATCGCATTTAAAATCAATTCCCATTGCCAATAACTTTTCTTCCATCGTAGAAGGCAAATCTCCGGTCAACACAACTGATCTGTCATCGCAGGTAACTTTTAAAACAAGACTACATTCATTATAAGTTGAGCCCATGGTTCCATCATATAAGCATGTGACTGTGGCATCGCCAAATGACCAGCTTTGAAGATATGAAGGGTTAGAATAAGGGCATCCTTCAGCTTTTAAAGCTTCCATAAAGGCATAAAATACATCTAAATCTTTTGAGCATGGAGAACAAAAAGTTTCTCCGATTTCAAATTCTTTAAAGATACGGGCAAATCCACCGACATGGTCTCCATCAGGATGCGTGGAAACAACATAGTCAATTTTTGAGATTCCGAGCGATTTAAGATAAGTAACAATATTTTCAGTTTCTGTATTAACACCTGAATCAACAAGCATATAATGTCCTTCACTTTCCATTAAAATGCAATCTCCACGTCCGGCATAAATGGCAGTCATTGACATTTGTCCTGCGTTAGCATCAACAATAAATTGAGGCAGATATAATTGTAAAATAAAAATCAGGCATACAAAAAATATATGCCTGACAGATTTTTTCATTCGTAATGAAAAATTAATACTCATAATGTTAAACCTCGGCTTTAATATTATTTTTGTGAATTATAATTTTCATTAATATAGTCTAAACACCTTTTCGCTAATAAATAGTATACAACAATAAGACAAATAATTACAAACGTGAAAAGATTGCCGGTTACAATTAAAGCATGATAATCGGAACCGAGCCAGTAAACAAAAGTTGCCAATACAAATCCAACTACGCTTACATACCATGCAGCTTTTATCCAACTACGCTCATCACGACATGCAATTCCCGGAGCTAATTTAAGAAAGCCGTGAGTGTAAAAAAATGTTGTTATAACACCAGCGAACAAATATGCAAAACCAATAGCAAATACTAAATTACAAAGCAATATTCCATTAACGAAAAATGGCAGAATATAAATAATAATGCTGAGAATTAAAGAAATAATACTGAGTAATATAGCATAATTAAATTGACGGCTGCCTTTGTTCTTGAGAAGAAAAGCGGCGATTGCAATTAAAATAAATCCGACAATATCATTAAAAATATCTATATGAATATTGTCAAAAAATACTTTATCAATTACTTTGGCCTCGTTAGTTGAAACTGCATCTGAATTATCATCAGACAAAGAGCTGTCATGCTTGTCTTCTATCATTTTATAAGTACAGGAAGCTCCATAAGTTGATTTGATATTGTAATATTGAAATTCACCAATAACGTTGTCAGAGTTATTGTAATTGTTAGGATATGCTATTCCTGTGTCGATATTAACATCTAAAACAATAAATAAGAAACCAAGTAAAAATAAAATTATACTAAGCTTACCACGGGATAATTTCATAGAATCCTCCTTATTAATATGTACAAACCTAAAAAAATAATACAAATGTTATATTTTCAAAAAAAGTGTATCCATTGATGTCACCAAATGAAATTTTAAAGAGATAACATTTGTAATAAATATTAATAATATAATATGTGTTAATATGTGTAATGCCAGTAGGAGTGCGTCGTACGTAACAATCCATGGCATGAAAAATGGGACTTTTGCCACAACATCATATGTGTATGATGTGAATTGAAACAATTTTAATAAGTCGATTATAACCTATTTAAAATTAAAATCCAATAGTATTTGATTATTCAAAATTTAAAGTGTATAATATTTTACGATTATAAATAACCCTTATATTATAGGAAAGGAATTATGGAAGAAAAAATTAATGATGTTAGTACTTTCATTAGTACTTTGTGTTACTACAGTTGGTCAGTTTAGTACACCGGTACAGGCTGAAGAAAGAACAGATTACGTTATTAAAGTTAATAAAGGGACAAACTGTGTTACAGTCTATGATAAAGACGGGAAGCCGGTTAAGGCTATGATTTGTTCTCCAAGTAATGAAACACCTGTAGGAACATTTTATACTCCTGTAAAATATAAATGGCATGAAATGATTGGTAACTGCTATGCACAGTACTGTACAAGAATTACTTGGGATGGAATACTTTTCCACTCAGTTTGGTATTACAAAAATGGTGATAAGTCAACAATGTCAGTATCAGCATACAACGTAATGGGTAACAAAGCATCTCACGGATGTGTTCGTTTACTTTGCAAAGATGCAAAATGGATTTATGACAATTGTGCATTAAAAACAAAGGTAGTTATTTTTAACGGAACAAAGAAAGATGATCCATTAGGAAGACCATCATTTACACCACTTTCAACAAAATCACGTACTTCATGGGACCCAACAGACCCAGACCCAAAGAATCCATTCAGAGGAAACAAGCCAACAATAACAGCTAAAACAGCTACAGTTAAACTTGGTTCAAAGGTTAATGTAAAAGACTTAGTTTTAATTAAGGATTCAGCTGGAAATGAATTAACAGCTAAAGAAGCAAAGGTTAAAGTAAAAGGAAAAGTAAATACAGCAAAAGTTGGTAAATATAAAGTTACATATAGAATAACAGATAAACTTGGAAAGAAGACAAGCAAGACATTTAAATTTAATGTTATTGATAATAAGAAACCTACGATTTTAGTTGATAAAAAGAAAAAGACAGTTGCGATGACAACAACTCAGAATCTTTTAAATGGTGTAACAGCACAGGCAGCATCAGGAAAAGATTTGACTCAGAAAATCAAGGTAAAAGTTATTGATGAAGCAGGCAACAAAGTAAGAGTAAAACAGGGAAATGTTACATTTGATAAAGCAGGAACTTACAAAGTTGTATACAAAGTAACAGGAAATAATAAGAAAACAAGAACAACAACAGTTAAGTACAATGTTGTTGACAGAGGAGTTAAATTAACTGTAAACACTAACATTACAATTAATCAGGGTGAAATATTTGAACCATTAAAATATGTTTCAGAATTAAAGACATTTAAGGGCGTTGCTATTGATATCGCTAAGAATGTAAGCATTACAGGTACAGTTAATTCAAATGTTCCCGGAACATACAAGGTAGTATATGCAGCAGCTAACAGAGGAATTGCTTATACAAGAAGAGAAGTTGAAGTAACAGTAACAGTAGTTGCTAAGACACCTGAAACAACTACTGTACCGGAGACAACAAAGGCTCCAGAAACAACTACTACACCAGAAACAACAAAGCCTGCTGAGACAACAAAGCAGGAAGAAACAACTGCACCACAGACAACAAAAAATTCAGCTAATCAGGATAAAGATTGGTCAGAAAGATATTAAGATATGTATACATTTGAAACAATGATAAGCTACAGTGCTGTTGACAGAAATGGAAATTTGCCACTATATGGAATTTTAAATTTGCTGCAGGATTGCACTAATATGCAGTCTTCAAGCATAGGAATGGGAGTTGAGCATATGAAACAGGTTAACAAAGGATGGATACTTGTTTCATACAAAATCTCATTAAAAAAGAAGTTAAGATATGGCGAAAAAGTCCGTGTTGGAACGGCAGCAAGTAGTTTTAGCAGCTTTTATGGAGACAGAAAATTTCAAATAGAATCGCTAGATGGTGAAAAATTAGTAGAAGCCGATAGTATATGGGTTTTAATGGACATGGAAACACGCCATCCCATAAGAGTATCCGAGGAAGAAAGAAAAGGATATGTAATTGAAGAAGGAATAAATGATTTGAAGGCTGACAGAAAAATCAAATTCTCTTCTGAAAGGGAAAAAGTTGGTGAATTTAAAGTCCTAAAGACTTATATAGATAATAATGGTCATATGAATAATGCTGATTACTTAAGGGTTGCAGCAGAATTTGTACCTGCAGATTTTGAATACTATGAGGTTGATATTATCTATAATAAGGAAGCTATGGAAGGCGAAATGATGACAGCATATTTGCATCGTGAGGAAAATGAAATTGAAATTACATTTGAAGATAAAGATGAGAATGTACTGGCAAAGGTAAGACTGCAAAATAAATAGCATTATAAAATAAAACAATTCATTACTCAGGAATAATGATAAATGATTTTAGACTAACATTTTAGGAATAATGAATAAAAATATTAAGGCGGGAGTAGAAATCTCCCGCCTTATAAAATATAATAAAGTCGTAAATAATTAATAAAATGTCTGATTAAAATTAAAAAAATAGTTAGAAAATATCTTATGGCAGGCATTTAAATATTTATAAATAAAAACAGATACAGAAAGGACGGAAACACATGATTGAATTAGGAAAATATCAGATATTAAAGGTAGTTAGAAAGTCAACAATAGGAGTATATCTTGGGGATGAAAGAGAACAGGTATTGTTACCAAAGAAACAGGTACCACAGGATATTAGTGTTGGCGATTCAATAAAAGTATTTATATACAGAGATTCAGAGGACAGACTGATTTCTACTGTAAATCAGCCACTATTAACATTAGGTGAAGTAGCAATGCTTACAGTAAAAGATGTTTCAAAAAATGGAGCATATCTTGACTGGGGACTTGAAAAAGATTTGTTCCTTCCATATAAAGAACAGACAACGCAGGTAAGACCGGGTGAAAGATACTTGATAGCTTTATATATTGATAAGAGTAGCAGATTATGTGGAACCATGAATGTATACGATTATTTGGAAGATAATCCGCCATATGTGAAAGATGATCAGGTTTCAGGTATAGTTTACAATTATAATGAAAGATTTGGAGCATTTGTAGCAGTAGATAACAAATATCACGGAATGCTTTTAAAAAGAGAACTCCACAGAAATGTTCAGATAGGTGAGCAGATTGAAGCAAGAGTTATAAATGTAAGAAAAGATGGCAAGATGGATTTGAGCCTCCAGAAGAAAGCATATTTGCAAATGGAAGACGATGCAAAGAAAATATATGAAATAATAGAGGCAATGGGTGGTGAATTGCCATATACAGATAAGGCAAAACCGGAAGTTATTAAAAATGATTTTAATATGAGTAAAAATGAATTTAAGCGTGGTATCGGCAGATTGCTCAAAGAACGTAAGGTGTCAATTGGGGTAAATTCAATAAAATTAACAAAAGAATAATGCCGATATACAATTTAGCCAAATTATAAAATTATATTTTGGCTATTTACAATATAGAATTTTCTCTGGGGCTGATTTACAATAACCACTGTAATAAAGAAGAGTACGGAGGCGTGATTTGCGGAGTATGTTGCGCCAGGCACTAGATATTAGAGGAGGAACTTATGGCAAGTTTATCATTAAAAAACATTAGCAAGGTATATCCTAACGGATTTGTTGCAGTAAAAGATTTTAACCTTGAAATCAAGGATAAGGAATTTATCATTTTCGTAGGACCATCAGGTTGTGGTAAGTCAACAACACTTCGTATGATTGCAGGTCTTGAAGAAATCTCATCAGGAGAATTATATATTGGAGACAAGTTAGTTAACGATGTAGAACCTAAAGATAGAGATATCGCAATGGTTTTCCAGAACTACGCTTTGTATCCACATATGACAGTATATGATAATATGGCGTTCGGTCTAAAGTTAAGAAAAGTACCTAAGGCTGAAATTGAAAGATTAGTTAAAGAAGCAGCTAAGATTCTTGATTTGGAACACTTACTTGACAGAAAGCCAAAGGCTTTATCAGGTGGTCAGAGACAGAGAGTTGCTATGGGTCGTGCAATCGTTCGTGATCCTAAGGTATTCTTAATGGATGAACCTCTTTCAAACTTAGATGCTAAGTTAAGAGTTCAGATGCGTGTTGAAATTGCTAAGATTCATAAGAGATTAGGAGCAACAATCATTTACGTTACTCATGACCAGACAGAAGCTATGACACTTGGTACAAGAATCGTAGTTATGAAAGATGGTGTAGTTCAGCAGGTAGATTCACCTAAGAACTTATATGATAATCCGGTTAACTTATTCGTAGCAGGATTCATGGGATCACCACAGATGAACTTCATCGACGCTGAAGTTGAAAGAGATGGAGAAGATGTTAAACTTCACATTGGTCAGGCAAGACAGTACATCACAGTACCAGCTGATCAGGCTAGAGCTTTAGTTGAAGGCGGATATGTTGGAAAGACAGTTGTTATGGGTATCAGACCAGAAGATATTCATGATGAAGAAAGCTTCATTGAAATGTCACCTGAAAGTGTATTTACAACAACAATCAGATTATACGAATTATTAGGTGCTGAAGTTTACTTATACTTCGATGTAGAAGGATTCGATTGTACAGCAAGAGTAAATCCTCGTACACAGGCTAGACCTGGTGATGAAGTAAGAATGGCAATGGATCTTACAAAGTTGCATATCTTTGATAAAGAAACAGAACAGGTTATCACAAACTAGTAAAAATGAAATAAATGTGAAAAAAAGAGGAAATGCACAAAAAAAGTGTATTTTCTCTTTTTTTTTAATGAAAATTATATTAAACTATAGAATAAGAATGTGTTGAGTTTATTTTGATGGAAATAAAAAGATAAACTCTAGTCAGAAAAGATTTACGTACACATAAAATTTATAATTTTAAATTATAATTACTTAGAAAACAAAATGTTGGGATGCATTAAATTATAAAGAAATAGAGGTATACAGAATGATTTCAAATCAGATACTACAATCAACAATCAAAGGAGTAAAAGACATATCAAGAGTTGACTTATATGTTGCTGATACAGATGGAAAAATAGTTGCCAGTACTTCCCAGATTGGAAACCAATTTAAAGATGCTATAATTGCATTCGCAGGTTCACCGGCAGATAGCCAGTCTGTTCAGGGATACCAATTTTTTAAGGTATATGATGAGAACCAGTTAGAATTAATTTTAATAGCTCAGGGAGCAAATGATGATGTATTTATGATTGGAAAGATGGCAGCCTTCCAGATACAGAATCTTTTGGTAGCGTATAAAGAAAGATTTGATAAAGATAATTTCATAAAGAATCTTTTGTTAGATAATCTTTTGTTGGTTGATATTTATAACAGAGCTAAGAAATTGCACATAGACATGGATACAAGAAGAGTTGTGTGCATTATTGAAACAAAGAATGAAAAAGACAGTGTTGCATTAGAAACTGTCAGAACATTATTTGCAACACAGAAGAAAGATTTTATTACAGCAGTAGATGAAAAGAGCATAATATTAATTAAGAATCTTGAAGAAAAACAAGGATATGAAGATGTTCAGAAGATTTCAGAAACAATTGTTGATATGTTAAATACAGAAGCAATGGTTAAGGCAACAGTTGCATATGGTACAATTATTTCAGAATTAAAAGAAGTGTCACGTTCTTATAAGGAAGCAAAGATGGCTTTAGATGTAGGAAAGATTTTCTATAGCAATAAGAGTGTTATTGCATATAACAACTTAGGAATTGGACGTTTGATTTATCAGTTACCTATTCCTCTTTGTAAGATGTTTATAAAGGAAAACTTCAATGGAAAGTCACCTGATGATTTTGATGAAGAAACACTTACAACAATAAATAAGTTCTTTGAAAATAATTTGAATGTATCTGAAACATCAAGACAGTTATATATTCATAGAAATACACTTGTATACAGATTAGATAAATTACAAAAGAGCACAGGACTTGATTTAAGAGTGTTTGAAGATGCAATAACATTTAAGATTGCATTAATGGTAGTAAAATATATGAATTACATGGATAGTATGAATGAATTCTAAATACGGCTATAATGGAATGCGCAGTTTTTCTGCGCATTTCAAATGCTTTTAGGAGTCACGGCAGGGTGAGAGGACAAAGAAAATGATTACTTTTGAAAATGTTACTAAGTCGTATGGTAATGGTGCACCGGCGCTAAGTAACCTTAATATAGAAATTGAAGATGGAGAGTTTGTATTTGTTGTAGGAACAAGCGGTTCAGGCAAATCAACATTTATTAAATTACTTTTGAAGGAATTAGAACCGACAGAAGGAAAAATTATCGTAAACGATACTGAATTAAGAAAACTAAGATCAGGAAAGACTGCAAAATACAGAAGAAAAGTAGGAGTTGTATTTCAGGATTTCCGTTTGCTGAGAGACCGGAACGTATATGAAAATGTTGCTTTTGCACAGCGTGTCATTGGCACAAGTACCAAAACGATCCGCAGCAGAGTACCACAGATGCTTTCCATGGTGGGACTTGCAGCAAAATATAAATCCCTGCCAAGGCAGCTTTCCGGTGGAGAGCAGCAACGAATTGCCATTGCCCGTGTGATGCTGAAAAATGCTCCGATTATTATTCTGGATGAAGCCACTGCCTTTGCTGACCCGGATAACGAAAGCCGTGTACAGG
>ERZ773224.3737-NODE-3737-length-12880-cov-4.638285_pt1 | contig 12880 bp, 10 predicted proteins | sample MGYA00580526_ERZ773224 | MGnify/ENA primary metagenome ERZ773224 (study PRJEB29015, sample SAMEA2737743) | human gut metagenome | biome: human gut; feature: human-associated habitat; material: faeces | place: China | collected 2012 ... | reverse complement strand
TGCAGGTCAATGCCGTAAAGGCGGAAAACGCCGTGAAGTCAGCGCAGGAAAAAATTAAAAATGAGGATTGATTATTGTCTTTGATTCGTAAATGTATAATTATCTGCTTTTCATTTTTCGTTATAAATTCAAATAAAGAATACGAGTCCGTAACGATAATTTATATTTTATATCCTAATATATCGCTGATTTCTGCTATTAGGTTTATCGGGTAAGGTCATTTTAATTAGGCCGTTTTCAATCGCAGGACCTAAATAATTTTTGCGTAGAGTTTCTTTTGACTTAAGCCCTAATAAATCTAAAATAGCATTTGCAGTATATGGAGTATCATATTCCATAACTGAAAGCAACTTCTTAACATATTCAGAAAGATTATCCGAAGAAGAACCGACAGTATTTAATATTTCATCCAACACTGTACTAATCTGCGTTAGCATAAACTCAATAAACATAGTGCTTGCACCGTCTATATGACATTTAGCTATTGCATCATAATACCCTTCCTGAAACTTCTCGATTTGGCTTTCAATCGGAATAAATTCAAATATAGGTCTCCATGCGGCAAGTATTGCTGTGTGCCAAAGTCTTGCCATTCTTCCGTTACCGTCTGAAAAGGGATGGATAATAACAAATTCGTAGTGAAATACAGATGCCAGAATTAACGGATGCACCTTATCGCCGGAGTTCTTCTTCCAATCGAATAAATTTTGCATCTGTTTGGGAACAAATTGTGCGGGCGGTGCCATAAAAATACACTTATCACCGTTAAAGACGCCTTCTTCTCCCTTACGGAAGCTGCCGCTTTCATCCTCTATATATTTAGTCATAACGCCGTGTAAGCGCTTAAAATCTTCTAAGTTATAAATATCAAACTTTCCGATTTGCTCATAAGCGGCATAAGCATTTTTAACCTCTTGTATTTCCTTGCGCGCACCAATAACAGTACGACCGTTTATAACGTCTCTAACCTCCTCAAACGACAAAGAATTAGCCTCGATTTTAAGAGATGAATGAATAGACCTAATTTTATTGTTCTTACGCAAATGCGGTTTTGAATCTAAATTTGTGCGCTCGTTTATTTTACCGATTTTTTCTGAAATCTCAGACACAAGTGATAATATTTTATCCGTTATTTGATATGGCGGTATATATGACATTTTAACATCTCCCGACTTACTTACTATCTTACTTATTATCTTACCACATATTCATTGATTTTTCAAGGATAAAATCACAATATTTGCAATTATAAACACTTTAAAAACCGTTATTTGTAAATAAGCACAGGAAATACGTTTAATGAAATGCTGCTGACGGATGGGTTTTCATAATGGGCACTTTTTTGTTGACAAAACAGGTTCTTTTAGTTATAATAGAAGTAACAAAATACGAGATGTTACAGAGGAAATTTAAATGAACATTGCAGCATATTGCCGAGTGTCAACCGAGAAAGAAGATCAGCTTAATTCGCTTGAAGCACAAAAGAAGTTTTTTGCGGATTATACCGCCAGAACAGGGGACAACCTTGTAAGACTTTACGCAGACGAGGGGCTTTCGGGTACCAAAATTAAAAACCGCAGGGAATTTTTAAAAATGATGTCCGACGCAGAACTGCACTTATTTGATATGGTGGTTGTTAAGGATATTTCCCGTTTTGCGAGAAATACCGTTGACCTGCTCCAAAATATCAGAAAATTAAAGGCGCTCGGAATCGAAACACAATTTTTAACCGCAAATATGACAAGTATGGGAAACAGTGAATTTGTGCTTACAATATTCGGAGCACTGGCGCAGGAGGAAAGTGCAAATACCTCAAAGCGTGTTAAATTCGGTAAAAAAATCAACGCTGAAAAAGGCAAAGTACCGAATTTGGTGTTCGGTTATGATAAAATACCGGGGGATTATTTTAATCTTGCAATTAACGAGCAAGAGGCGCCGGTAATAAAACAAATATATGATCTTTATATAAATTACGGGTGCGGCGCTGCGAAAATTGCAAATGTACTTAACGAAAACGGCATTAAAACCAAAAGAAACTGCCGCTGGAGTCAAAACGCCGTATGCCGCATACTTACAAACGAACTGTATACCGGAAAGGTAATAAACGGCAAGGAAGAGGTTGAAGATTTTTTAACCGGCAAACGCGCTGAACGTGATGAAACCGAATGGATGGTAACCGAAAAACCGGAGCTTAAAATTATAGAACCCGAGCTTTACGAACAGGTGCGGCAGATTATGAGCGAGCGTAACAAGCGCTTTAAAACCGATAATGTTAAGCAAAGCAATAAGCATTTGTTTTCAACCCTTATAAAATGCAAGGAGTGCGGCTGGTCATTTAGGCGGAGTGTGCGTAAATATAAAAACACATATATTAAGTGGGTATGCTCAGGTCATAACGGAAAGGGGGCGGACAGCTGCCCAAACGCTGTAACGGTTGATGAAAATGAGCTTATAGAGGTTTTGCAGAATTATTTTGCCGAATTACTTGCAAACAGAAAAAATGTTGTTAAATATGTTGTGAATGAATTTCGGCGTGTGTATAAGGCAAAGGATGAAAATATCTCTTATGAAAAAGAGCTTAAAGCCAAAATTGCAAAGCTTGAAAACACAAGGCAAAAATATATAGATTTATATACCGACGATATTATAACAAGAGCCGAAATGAATGAAAAAATAGGCGGAAGCAAAAAAGAACTGGAAAGACTGCAAAACGAGTTTAAAGCAGTATCGTATCATCTTACAAAGGAAGAGCAGTTAGAGGGCATATTAAACAATACCTTTAAGGAAATTGAGGATATAACAGATGTCAGAAATATGACAAACGCCCAGCTGAAAAAAATCATTCAGAAAATCGAGGTTGATAAGGACGGGAATGTGGATATATATTTACGCTTATTCGGCGAGCTTGGCTTGGATCAAAGCGTTCTAATATATGACAGCCATACATAAAGATGTAACCGAACGATTATGCCATGAAAATCCGCAGCTTTATAAAAGTGTAAAGCAGGTGCTTGAAAAAAACAAACAGGAACGTCACATACGCGGCGGAATGGCTACACGCCGAAAATATAAAGGAAAATAGGCAATAATAAACCGCGCTGTATGCTTTTGTGCTGCAGCGCGGTTTTACTTTCTACTTTTGGTAGGTGGACTTTATTATTAAATCATTTTATAATGATGCTGTGGAATTAAAGTGAATCAATACGTAACGGGTTCTCTTATAAAGGAAATGAGAATTAAAAACGGGATTGCGCAGGCGCAGCTGACACAGCGGTTATGCGTAAGCGATAAGGCGGTTTCAAAATGGGAAACCGGAAAGGGATATCCCGATATTTCGCTGCTTGCGGACATTGCAGGCGCCTTTAATATTTCGGTTGCCGAGCTGCTTGCGGGAAACACGGTGGATAATACGAATATTTCGGCAAATATGCTGCGTATAAGCTTTTATGTATGCCCTATCTGCGGCAACATATTTTGGTCGGTCGGTCAGGGCACGGCAATATGCATGGTATAACGCTTACACCGCTTGAAGCAGAAGAAGACCTAAACGGTCATTTGCCGAGCATTCAAACAGCAGAGGACGAATATTATGTTTCGGTACAACACGAAATGAAAAAGGAACATTATATTTCTTTTATTGCCGCGGTTTCAAGCGACCGTGTTCAGCTTGTAAAGCTTTATCCCGAAGGGGACGCGGCTGCAAGATTTAAAAAAAGCGATGTTAAATACATTTATTATTATTGTAACCGAGGAGGGCTTTTTAGACTTAAGCTTTAACAGAATAAACGCAAAGCTTAAAGTGAATTTTGCCTGTACGGTTCAGTATTTTTTATTTTGCAGGGCAATTTCGGTGTTATAAATTGCCTGTACCGCCGCTTTATCGGAATTTATAACTATATATGTGTATATTGCGTCAAAAATGGTAAGCTGAGCAATTCTTGAGCTCATTCCGAGTATAGAGTGCTTTGTTTCCTCGGATTTTGTGAACAGCGCTATATCCGACGCCTCAACTATCGGGGAAGCCGCGTGGTTGGTCACGCATATTGTGGCGGCGTTGCCGATTTTCGAAAGCTTTAACGCCTCTACAATATCCTTTGAGGAGCCTGAGTGCGATATGCCTATCGCAACGCTTTGCCTGTCTAAATGCGAGGCGATTATCGCCTGCATATGGTTATCGGTGCAGCTTTGCGCGTCAAGCCCCAGCCGCAGAAATTTATGCGCCGCGTCCATAGCTATTGCCGCAGAGTTTCCAAGCCCGAAAACGGCTATTCGGCGGGCGTTCATTATCAGCTTTGCCGCATTTTCAAGTGCGGCTTCGTCAAGCACGCCTTCGGTGCTTTCAAGCGAAACGGAAATATCCGCAATACGCTTTTTGAAAATTTCAAAGCAGCTGTCTGTTCTTTTTATTTCACTGCTTATGGCAGATGTTGAGCCAAGCTCACCGGCAATACCTATTTTAAGCGCCTGAAAGCCGTAAAACCCCAAGCGGCGCGAAAAGCGCACCACTGTGGCGTCGCCGCAGCCGCAGATCTTCGCAAGCTCGGTTACCGAGCAATCGGTAATGTTTCGGCTGTTTTCAAGAATATAATCGGCTATTTTTTTCTCGGCTCTGCCCATTTCGGGGTAGAGCTTTCTTATTTTGTGTACGGTGGATTCCATTATTCGCTCCAAAATGAAAATATTTTTCATTATTATACCATTATTTTGAAAAACAGTCAATAAAATAAAAATAAATTTCATTTTGCTGTTGCTTTTATCTCTTGAATTTGGTATTTTAAAAATATGAATATAAACGGGGGGATATTATGCTTAATTACAAGGTGAAAATAGGTCTTGTGCCTATGCGCCGCAACACGACCAACCGCCCTGCAAAGACCTTTTTAACCTGGGTTTCGGCAGAGGAGCGGGGTCACAGATTTGTTGACTACATAGAAAAAAACTTTAAAAGCGAAAATGTAACCTTTACCGACAGTAAGGGGCTCGGCTGCGCCGACCTTATTTACGACGATAAATCCGCAGCCGAACTGGTGGAGCGCTTTAAGGCGGAAGAGGTTGACGCCGTTGTTATTATAAACTGCAACTTCGGCAACGAAGAAGCGGCGGCGGACATAGCAAAGGCTCTCGGAAAGCCGGTGCTTTTGTGGGCGCCGCTTGACGATGAATATTATGCCGACGGTATGCGACCTACCGATTCACAGTGTGGTCTTTTCGGGGTTTCGCGCCAGTTCCAGCGTTTTCACATTCCGTTTTCGCACCTGCCGTGCTGCCGTGTTGAGTCGGACGAGTTTAAAGAGGGCTTTGACAGCTTTGTGCGCGTTGCCTGTATGGTTAAAAACTTTAAGGGTATGCGCATAGGTCAGGTCGGTACGCGCCCCGCTCCGTTCTTCTCGGTAATATGGAACGAGGGCGAGCTGATGGAAAAATTCGGTATTAAGATAATTCCCATTAACTTTGCGATTATCGAGCAGAGAATGAGGACTGCCGAAACGGATTACGCAGACGAAATAGCGGAGTACGAGCAGTATTTCCTCACAAATTACGAACTTGACGATCTGACGCCGAAATACATAAAGCCCATGGCGACAATGACCGCTATGTATAAGCATCTTTTTGAGGAGTTTAACCTTGATGTTCTTTCGGCGGAATGCTGGACCGCAACGCCTGTTATGTTTGACGGCTTAGCCCCCTGTGCGCTTTACGGTTTGCTTAACGAAATGGGTCTTATGGTTTCGTGCGAAAGCGATATACACTGCGCTATGACAATGGCGCTTTTAAGGTGCGCGACGCTCGGAAAGGGCAGACCGCTGTTCGGAGAGTTTACGGTACGTCACCCCGAAAACAGAAATGCCGAGCTTTTGTGGCACTGCGGACCGTTCCCCGTAAGCGAAATGGCTGAGGGTACAAAAGCGCGCCTTGTGAATCAGCGCGCATGGCTCAGGGGAAGAGACGGCGAGTACACGGTTGCCCGTATAGACCAGGAGCACGGCGATTATATGGTACTGCCGCTTATTTGCCGCACGACAGAGGGACCGCAGACTCACGGCACATACATATGGGGTGAATTTGAAAATCTTCAGGCGGTTGAGGACAGACTGCTTGACGGACCTTACATTCACCACTTTGTTGAAATGCGCGGCGATTACCGAAAAGAAATTAAAGAATTCTGCAAGTATGTGCCGGCGCTTACGGTAGATAAAGCGTTAGATTAAAGGGGAGCACCGCTATGAAAGTAACACAGTTTGAAACAACGCCGAGCTTTTTTCTGCGGCCGTACGAGCTAAAGCCCACAGGCGGCAGAATGGGCGGTGCGGATGTTATAGAGGTAAGAGATACTCCGAACAGACAAAAATTCACGGGGTTCGGCGTTGCCGTGACGGGCAGCTCGTGCTATAACCTTAATTTAATGCCTGAAGATGAGCGAAAGGCGTTTCTTGACGATATTTATTCCGATAACGGCTTGGGGCTTTCAATTTGCCGCTTAAGCGTAGGCTCAAGCGATTATTCGGCTGAGCTTTACTCATATGATGACGAAAACGCCGATACCCGCCTTGAGCATTTTACGGTCGGTAGAGACGATGAATACATTGTTCCAATGATAAAAGAGGTTTTAAATACCCGCCCCGACGCATATGTTTTTGCTTCTCCGTGGAGTCCTCCCGGGTGGATGAAGACCGGCGGCTCTATGTGCGGGGGATATATGCGCGAGCAGTTTATCGATTGCTATGCGGAGTATATAATCCGGTTTATTGAGGAATATAAAAAGCGCGGTATACGGATTGACGCATTGACCGCGCAGAACGAGACCGAAACCGACCAAGCGGGAAGAATGCCCGCCTGCATTTGGCACCCCGATATCGAGGCGAAATTTATTATCGCGTTAAAGAAAAGGCTTGAATCTAAGGGCATTGATGTTAAGGTATGGATGAACGACCATAATTTCAGCTATTGGCGCAAGGTGCTGTGGCAGCTGGATACCTATCCCGAGATCAGAAAATACTGCGACGGAGCAGCCTTTCATTATTATGACGGCAGCCCCGAGGATATTGATAATGTGTGCCTTAAATACCCCGAGCTTGAATACCATTTCACCGAAGGCGGGCCGCGGCTTTATGATAATTACGCGACCGATTGGTGCAAATGGGGCATAGTCATTTCCAAAGCCTTAAAGCACGGCTGCGCCACGTTTACGGGCTGGAATCTTATGCTCGATGAGATCGGCGGCCCCAATATAGGCCCGTTTTTCTGCGGCGGACTGGTTACGCGCAACAGCATAAACGGGGAGCTCAGCTACAGCGGTCAGTACCGCGCGTTCGGTCATTTTTCAAAATTCATTAAAAGAGGCGCCGAAATATTCCCCGCCGCCACCTCAAAAAAGGGCAGCTCCCTGTTTGCGTTCCCGGACGAGGAAAAGCCCGCGGAGATATGTGCCGCGCTGAATCCGGACGGCAAATTTATACTTACCGTCACCAATCCGAGCCATGAAAAACGCCAGCTGCAGTATTACAGATTCGGAAAATGGTGGTACATTGAGGCGCTTCCCGATTCCGTTTCGACAGTTGTATTTGAGGAAGAATAAAAAACGGCAAACAGCTTTAAAGATACATAAAAGGAGAAAAACGAAATGCAATATCAGATGAACGAATTTTTATTTGCAATGATATTAACCGAGCTTGAGGACGCGGTGGGCAAGGAAAACTGCTCTACCCGCGCGATAGACAGGGTTACCCACAGCGTTGACTATTACTGGCTTTCCCGTATGTGGGCGGACCGCGGCTGCCGTATGCCGGAGGCCGACATAATCGTATGCCCCAAAGACGCCGAGGAGGTTTCAAAGGTAGTTAAAATCGCCAATTACTATAAGCTCCCCGTTACCACCTGGGGCGCTGGCGGCGGCACGCAGGGCGGCGCTATACCGGTTTGCGGCGGAATACTGCTTGATACAAAGCGTATGAACAAAATATACGAGGTAAATACCGAGGGTATGTACATAGAATGCGGCACAGGAGCTATATATAAGCATATCGAGTGGGCGGCAAACGAGGTAGGCAAGGCAACGATGCACTATCCCTCAAGCCTTACCTGCTCAACCGTGGGCGGCTTTTTGGCGCACCGCGGCATAGGCGTTTGCTCCACCAAATACGGCAAAATTGACGATATGGTGCTGCAAATGGAGGTTGTGCTGCCGAACGGAGATATAATCAATACATCGTCCGCACCTAAGCACGCCGCAGGACCCGATTTAAACCAGATATTCATAGGCTCCGAGGGTACTCTCGGTATTATAACAAAGGCTCAGATAAGAATTTTCGACCAGCCTGAGGAGCGCCGCTTCCGCGGATTCCTGTTCCAGGATATGACGGGCGCTTTCAAGGCGGCGCGCGAGCTGTTGCAGAAGTTCAAGCCCTCTGTTATGCGCCTTTACGACGAGGCGGAGACCGCTTCGCTTATAAAGAAAATAGTAGGCGTTGAAAGAAAGGGCGCGTTTATGAACGTTGCTTACGAGGGCGACCGCGAAATGGTAGAGGTTGAGGAGAAAATTCTGCTTAAAACCTTTGCGAAATACGGCGCCGAGGATATGGGCAGCGACTACGGCAAAAAGTGGTGGGACGAAAAGATTACATTCTTCTACCCCGGCTATATGATGGACATTCCGCAGATGTTCGGCACAATGGATACCATTGCCCCCTACGGCAAGATTGAGGAAATCTACTGGGCAATGAAGGAAGCCATTGAAACGAACTTCCCGCAGGCGAAGTTTATAGCCCACTTCTCGCACTGGTACGAGTGGGGCGCAATGGTTTACGATCGCTTTATTATTGACGGCAAGGATGTGCCCAAGGATCCGGTTGAGGCACTCCGTCTTCATCAGGCAGTCTGGACCTGCGGCGTTCGCACGGCATTGGCTCACGGCGGCGTTGTAAACGACCACCACGGCGTCGGCATTAAGCTCGGCAGACTTATGAAAGAGCAGTACGGCCCTGCTATGCAGGTGTTTGAGGGTCTTAAAAAATCACTTGACCCGAACGGCATTATGAATCCGTTTAAGTTAGGTCTTTAATAGGGGGAAATAAAAATGAATTTATCTGATAAAGCTAAACAGCATGTTGATTCCTGCCGCTTTTGCTGGATGTGCCACCATATCTGCCCGATAGGCAACGCAACAGGCCACGAAAGAAGCACCGCCCGCGCCCGCGCGCTCGGTATTTCGCTTGTAAACCGTAATGCTATCGAGCTTTCGGAAATAATGGATAATATTTACGAGTGCTGCACCTGCGGCGGCTGCGTAAACGTTTGCGTTACGGGCTGGGACCCGGTTATGTTCACAAAGGAAACAAGGCTTAAGGCGGCGCTTGAGGGCGCACTGCCCGAATACATAAACAAGCTTGTGGATAACTGCCTTGAAACAGGCAACGCCTACGGCGAAACCGAAATTTCAGACGAGCTTAAAAAGGCAATAGAGTCTCACTCCGCTAAGACCGATACGCTCCTTTATTTGGGCGTAGACGCACGCTATAAGGTAGCTTGTCAGGCTGTAAAGGCAATAAAGGTGCTTGAAAAGGCGGGCGTGGAGTTTACCGTGCTTTGCGACGAGCCTGCAAGCGGCTCACAGCTTGATTTCCTTATAAGCGCGGCTGATGAAACCAAAAAACAGATGGAAGCTGCGGCAAAGGTATTTGCCGATTATAAAACGGTAGTGCTTTACGACCCGAACGACGCGAAAACCGTAAAACAGCTTTATAAGGAATACGGCATTGAGGTAAAAGCGAACGCCGTTACATATACCTCGTTTGTCGCTATGCTTTTGAAGGACGGCAAATTAAAGGCGCATAACACCGGCAAGACGGTTGTTTTTCAGGATCCGTATCAGTTATCCCGCGACCTTGAGGAAACCGAAGAACCGCGCGAGATAATAACGGCATATGCCACCTTGCACGAAATGCTTTTAAACCGCAGGGAAACGGTTTGGGCAGGAAATATTTTAATGGCTGAGTATCTGCCCGAGGTTATAAAAGAGGTTGCCGCGCGCAGACTTTACAATGTTGAAAGCATACACGAAACCGCGGTTGTAACCGCCAGTGTTTCGGAATATGCGGCATTAAAGTCCGTAAAACAGGATAAAATTAAGGTTCTTTCAATCGAAGATCTGATATTAGGAGAATAATACAATGTTAGTTACTTTACAAGAAATAATCGGAATGGCGGAAAAGGGTAATTACTGTATACCGGCTTTTAACGTATACAATACCGAAACCGTTATGGGCGTGTTTGACGCGGCGGAGGAGGCAAAGGCTCCTGTTATAATGCAGGTTTATCCCCGCCTTTTCAATGAATATGTGGGCTATTATTTAGCACCCGCAATTTTAGCGGCGGCTAAAAAGGCAACCGTACCGGTTTGCTTCCACCTTGACCACGGACCGAGCGAGTCTGAAGTTATGAAAGCGTTAAGACTGGGCGCTACCGGCATTATGCTTGACGGCTCTACACACCCGTTTGAAGAAAACGTTGCGCTTACAAAGCATATTGTTGAAAGCTGCAAGGCGGTAGGCGTAGGCGTTGAGGGCGAGCTCGGTCACATAGGCAGCGTTAACGACGACGCTATGGACGAATTTACAAGCCCCGAACAGGCGGCGGAATTTGTAAAACAGGTAGACGTTACCTGCCTTGCGGTGCTTGTGGGCAACGCTCACGGTCATTACAAAAAGCCCCCGAAGCTTGATATCGAAAGAATAGCCGCAATAAGAAAGGCAACGGGCGGTATTCCGCTTGTTCTGCACGGCGGTTCGGGCATACCGGACGACCAGGTTAAGGCTGCAATAAACGCGGGTATCCGCAAAATGAATATCGGAACGGACGTATGCTGCGCCTTTGCGGACGGCACGCTTGAAAGCCTTAACGACCCGAACAGAAGCCTTGCGGTTGATATGTTTATGAAAAAACCGATAGAGAGCGTTAAAAAGCTTGCACTTTCGAAGATAGCGCTTACAGGCGCGGGCGGAAAGGCGTAAACAAATGAAAAAAGCAGTAGGTATCGGCGCGTGCGTTATGGATACGCTGATAAACGTGCCGAATTACCCCAAAGAGGATACAAAAATGCGCGCCGAGTCATCAAAGCAGGCAGGCGGCGGTCCCGTTGCAACGGGGCTTGTAGCCGCGGCAAGATTAGGCGCAGAAACAGAATATATCGGTGTTTTGTCCGATGATGCGGGCGGCAGCTTTTTAATAAAGGATTTTAAGAAATACGGTGTTAAAACCGATAATATCGAAGTGCTTTCGGGCTACCGCTCCTTTACCTCGGTCATATGGCTTTCGGCTAAAGCGTCAAGCCGCACCTGCGTGTTTGATAAGGGCAATTTGCCACCCTTGAAGCTTAATGACGAGCAGAAAAAAGCTATAATCGGCGCTGACCTGCTTATGATAGACGGCAACGAAATGTCGGGCGCGTTGGAGGCTGTAAAAATCGCACGTGAAAACGGCACAAAGGTGCTTTACGACGCGGGCGGGCTTTACGATAATGTGGAAAGCCTGCTGCCGTATGCCGATATACTTATTCCGTCCGAGGAGTTTGCGCTCGGCATTACGGGTGAAAAAAGGGCGGAGAACGCCGCTAAAAGGCTTTACGAAAAATATAACCCCGACGTTGTGGTTGTGACCGAGGGTAAAAACGGCGGCACGCTTTATGACGGAACACGCCTTACGGCTTACCCGGCATTTTCCGTAAAGGTTGCCGATTCAAACGGCGCGGGCGACGTTTTTCACGGCGCGTTTGCCGCGGGTTATTTAAAGGGCTACGATTTTCTTAAATGCTGTTATTTTGCAAGCGCGGTATCGGCTGTTAAATGCACCGGCGTAGGGGCGAGAGAAAGCGTACCCGATTTTGAAACGGTAAAAAAATTTTTGGAGGAGAACGGTTATGAACTTTAAAAAAACATACAAGCCGAAAAACGGCTATACGCCCATAAGCAAAATAGGCGAATGTTCTTTAAAAATGCTTGAATTCGGTATGATAGAGCTTGACGGCGGCGATTTTCTGGAATATTATACAGATGATAAGGAAACCGCTTTTATAATGCTTGAGGGTCACTGCGATGTTGAAGCAAACGGCGAAAAGTGGGAAAACATAGGCAACCGCAATACTGTTTTTGAAAACAGAAAAGCCGAGAGCTTTTATATGCCGCGTGAGCAAAAGCTTACAATTACCGCAAGGGATCACATTAAAATTGCGGTTTGCGCGTCACCCATAAAGGAAAAAACCGAGCCGCAGGTTCTGCGCGAGGATCACGTTGTGTTAAAGCTGTTGGGAGATGTGCCTTATCAGCGCGAGACCAGCTTTATTATAGACCAGAACTCAAACGCCAAGCACTTGACCGTGGGCGAGGCTTACGTTACCGAGGGCAACTGGGCAGGCTTTCCGCCCCACAAGCACGACGTGGACAATATGCCGAAGGAGTGCATAGCCGAGGAAATTTATTACTTCCTGTTTGACCCCAAGCAGGGCTTTGCGGTGCAGTGCCTTTACACGGCGGATGGCAGCATAGACGAGGCTTATCGCGTTAAAAACGACGAATTGGTTGAGTTCCCCTACGGCTATCATACCACCGTTGCAACGCCGGGGTATCAGACCTATTTCCTGTGGCTTATGGCGGGCGACCACCAGGGCTTTAACAGAAGTTCAGACCCCGACCACGAGTGGATAGAAAAGAAATAATACATAGGGGCTGTTATTGCAGCCCCTTTTATGATAATATATAGGAGAGAAATTTATGCTTGATAACCTGAAACTGAAAAATCCCGATATTAAGCTTTATTCGGTAAACAGCGAAGAATTTAAGACCTTTGGCAGGGTTATAACGGGGCTTGATAACTCGGAAATAATTAAAGC
>ERZ773224.3736-NODE-3736-length-12889-cov-8.496338_pt1 | contig 12889 bp, 12 predicted proteins | sample MGYA00580526_ERZ773224 | MGnify/ENA primary metagenome ERZ773224 (study PRJEB29015, sample SAMEA2737743) | human gut metagenome | biome: human gut; feature: human-associated habitat; material: faeces | place: China | collected 2012 ... | reverse complement strand
ATGATCGACGTCATGGGCATCGACCACGTCGGCTGCGGCTTCGACTTCTTCGAGTTCATTGATAACCCGGATACCATGGGCTCGATGACCGATACGGGCAGCCCCTGCACCAAGGGGCTTGAAAACTGCTCCAAGATACCGAATCTCTTCGCCTGCTTCGAGAGAATGGGCATGAGCCAGGAGGATATGGAGAAGATCGCAAGGCTCAACTTCCAGCGCGTGGTAAAGGATACCATAGGCTAAATATACCATGTACAAAAAAACGGGCTTCCGGCGGCGAACCGGATGCCCGTTTTCGTATGGTGCTCACTGTATGGCGGGGAAGGAGACGGTAATGGAGGTACCATTGCCCGGGGCGCTGGTGAGCTCTATCTTGCCGTGGTGGTACTGTACCGCGTGCTTTACTATGGAAAGGCCAAGCCCGGTACCGCCTGAAGACTTGGAATGGCTCTTATCCACCCTGAAGAAGCGCTCGAATATGCGGTTCTGATACTCGGGCGCGATGCCGATTCCGGTATCGGAAACGGTGACGGAGGAGAAGCCGCCCTCGCTTACCGTGCTTATCTTTACGCTGCCGCCCTGCCTGTTGTACTTTATGGCGTTGTCGCAGAGATTGTATACTATTTCATATAGCAGCCTCTTTACGCCGTATACATTGGCGGGAGAACCTTCGACGGCGATGCTTATACCCTGGCCATCGGCAGACGGGAGCAGGTCGTCGGCTACTGCCGAAGCGACAGAGAGCAGGTCGACGTTTTCACGGGGCATATCGCCGCCTTCGTCAAGCTGGGAAAGGCGTATTATGTCGCCTATTAAGGTAACGAGACGCTGTGCTTCCAAACGTATATGTCCTACAAAACGGGACATATCCTCTGGTTTTACCATGCCGTTCTCTATCAGCTCCGCACTGCCTATTATGCCCTGTAAAGGGGTCTTCAGCTCATGGGAAACATTGGCGGTGAACTCGCGGCGGTTCTGCTCAGCAGTCTCTTTTTCCGTTATATCGAAGGCCAGTATGACTACGCCTGCCGTTTCGCCATCCGCTGCTATGCGGCTTATATCGAACTGATATATGAGGCCCTTGCGTGAAGCGTGTATCTCGCTGTGGCCGCCCTTGAGCGCAGCCTGTATTGCTACACTCATATCGTGACTGCGGTCCACAGAAAGGAAATCCTGCCCGACGCAGGAGGGCTCCGCACCGAAAATCTCAATGGCGGCGGGATTTATGCTGAGTATGCAGCCGCGGTTATCCAGAAGTACAAGGCCCTCGTTCATACTGGCTGTTATCTGGGCGAACTGGTCGGTGCGCTTTTTAAGCTCCCGCATTTGCGCGGTTATCTGGTTGTGCTGCCTGTTTATACGGTTGAGCAGAGGAGACAGTTCCTCATATGAATCGTTATCCAGCGGATGCTCAAGATCCAGGCTGTTCAGCGGCTCGACTATGTGCTTTGACAGGCGCTTTGCGAGCATGCCGGACAGCACCAGCGCTGCTATGAGCACTATCAGAATGGGCTGGAGGATTCCCAGCATCAGCACACCTATTGTGGCCCGGCTCACGGATATGCGCAGTACGCTGCCGTCTGTGAGCCTTTGGGCGCAGTATATGGTCTTTTCAAGAAGGGTAGAGGAGTAGCGGATGCTTTCGCCGTAGCCATCCTTGAGCGCCTGCTTTATCTCAGTGCGGTCGGCGTGGTTTTCAAGGCTTTCAGCGTCTGTACGGGTGTCGTATATAACATTGCCTTGGGTGTTTATCCACGTAATGCGGTATCGGTCGGGGGAGAGCCGTTTTAAAAAGTCATCGCCCTGCTGTTCCACTGATACTGCCGCAAGGCCGAGTTCGTCTTTTAGCTGCTTTTTCTGTATTATGCCGAAATACTCATACAGCGCGCCGGTTATTACAAACAGGCTGGCAAGCAATACCGCTCCTGCTACGAGGAGTATTGAGTGGAATATCTTTTTTGTCATTGTGATACCTCCAGCCGATAGCCTACGTTGCGTACCGTTTCTATCATATCGCCGTATTTGCCGAGTTTCTGCCGCAGAGTGCGTATGTGCATATCCACCGTCCTGCTTTCGCCAAGATAGTCGGTGCCCCATATTTCCTCCATCAGCTGATCACGGGTGAAGGCGATACCGGGGTGGGAGAGGAACAGGCGCAAAAGCTCGAATTCCTTGAAGGTGAGAGCAACGCGTTCGCCGTCTGCGGTGACGGTATGCTGGTCAAGATTAACTATGAGGCCGCTGGCCTTGAGGAGATGCTCTACCTGCTTGGGCGCACAGCGGCGCAGTACGGCCTTTACGCAGGAGACCAGCTCCATTACGCCGAAAGGCTTTGCGATATAGTAATCCGCGCCCAGGTCGAGCCCCTGTATTTTATCGTACTCCGTGCCTTTGGCGGTAGCCATTACCACGGGTATTGAGTCAAGCTCAGGGGAGGATTTCATACGGCGAAGAAGCTCTATGCCGTCTATGCCGGGCAGCATAACATCCAACACTACCAGCTCGGGCCGTTGCTTTTGCAGCGCTTCCCAAAATGAGGTTCCGTCCTCAAAGCCCCGGGCCTCCAGGCCTGTGGATTGCAGGGCGTAGACCTCTATATCCCTGATGCTCGCGTCATCTTCAACGCACCAGATCATGCTATACCTCCTTGTGAACGCCTGTTACCGAGAATATCACCCATTCGGCGATATTTACCGCGTGGTCGCCTATGCGCTCGAAATACTTCGCAATCATGAGAAGGTCCAGGGCGTACTCGCCGTCGGCAGGCTCTTCGGCTATCTTGGTTATGAGCCGCCGCTTTACCTGATCGAAGTAATCGTCAACTGTATCGTCATATGCCACGACCTTTTCTGCCAACATTATATCATGCTTTACGTATGCATCAACGCTCTCTGTCACCATTTTAATAGTCGCCTTGGCCATTTCCCTCATAAGGTCGTCATTTTCTGCGGGGCGGCCGTCAAGGAAAGAGATTATCTCCGCGATGTCCTCAGCCTGATCGCCTATGCGCTCCATATCGGTTATCATTTTCAGCGCTGCGGATATCTGTCTCAGATCCTTCGCCACGGGCTGCTGCTGAAGCAGCAGCTTCAGGCACATGGACTCTATGGTGCGCTCCTTCTGGTCTATTTCGGAATCCAGCGGAGCTACCTTGGCGGCCAGAGCTGCGCTGCGCTCGGTAAGCGCTTCCGATGCCAGCTTTATAACCTCCTCACACAGTGCGCCCATCTCTATAAGTTCTTTGTTAAGCAGCGCAAGCTGCTCGTCAAAACGGCTTCTCATCTCTAACCGAACCTCCCCGTAATATAATCTTCTGTCTTTTTGTTCCCGGGCTGTGAGAATATCTGCTCAGTGTTGCCGTATTCTATAAGCTCACCCAGAAGGAAGAAGGCGGTGTTGTCGGAAATCCTTACTGCCTGCTGCATGTTGTGGGTGACTATGACTATGGTGTATTTCTCCCTGAGCTGCATGGCAAGCTCCTCTATCTTAGAAGTAGAGATGGGGTCGAGGGCGCTGGTGGGCTCGTCCATAAGCAGCACCTCCGGCTCCACGGCGAGAGCGCGGGCTATGCAAAGCCTTTGCTGCTGGCCTCCCGAAAGGCCAAGGGCGTTCTTTTTCAGCCTGTCCTTTACCTCGTCCCAAATTGCCGCGCCCCGCAGGGAGCGCTCTACGATATCGTCCAGCCTGGCCTTGTTCCTGACGCCGTGTGTGCGCGGGCCGTAGGCGATATTGTCATATATGCTCATGGGAAAGGGGTTGGGCTTCTGGAAAACCATTCCTATCTGGCGGCGAAGCTCATTCACGTCTGTTGTCGGGTCGAATATGTCGGCGTCCCTGTATTTCACGCTGCCTGTTATCTTAACGTCGGGTATGAGGTCGTTCATGCGGTTCAGCGTCTTGAGAAAAGTTGATTTTCCACATCCGGAGGGCCCTATGAGGGCGGTTATGCTCTTTTCGGGTATATCTATATTTATGTCTTTAAGCGCCTGATGGCTGCCGTACCAGAGGCAGAGATCCTGTACGGTGATTATATTCATCATAGTTCCTTTTTCCTCCTGAAGTATCTTGCCACAAGGTCGGCAGAGAGGTTTATTATAAGAGTCAACAGCATGAGTATGGCAGCTATGGCAAAGGCCACCTCGAATTCACCGCGCTCCTTTGCGTATACGTAAAGGGCGACAGTAAGCGTAGCACCGGAGCTGCCAAGGCCTGAGAAGAAGCCGTGGAGCGTATGGGCAAGACCTGCCGTAAACAGCAGCGCCGCCGATTCGCCAAGTATGCGTCCCACGGCCAGTATGCAGCCGGTAATAACGCCGTCCGTACAACCGGGAAGCACTACTGTGCGTATCACGCGCCATTTGCCGGCGCCCAGCCCAAATGCGCCCTCGCGGTAGCTCTGGGGAACCGTCTTAAGGCTCTCCTGAGTGGTGCGCATCACGGTGGGCAGGTTCATTATCACCAAGGTAAGAGTGCCTGCCATAAGGGAGGTACCCATCTTGCAGAAACGGCAGAAGAACAGCATTCCTACCAGACCGTATATTATCGAAGGTATTCCGGAGAGCGTCTCTGCGGCATACTCTATGGCGTTTACCACCCGTTTGTTTGAGGCATACTCGGTGAGGTATATCGCTGCGCCCACCCCCAGCGGCACCACGATAAGTATTGTAGCTATCACGATGTATAGTGTGTTCATCAGATCAGGCAGTATGCCTATGCTGTCTGCAAGATAGCTGGGGGACGTGGAGAGCAGTTTCCAAGTTATATTGGGCAGCCCCTTATACAGCACGTAGCCTATCAGAAACAGCACAAGCAGGCAGGTGAGCCCGGCAGAGAGCCACATGAGGCACTTCATCAGGCCCACATAAGCGCGGCGTTTGACCGATACGTTTTTTTCTTCCATGGTCTAACCTTCCTTTTCCCTTTTGAGAAAAAAATTGAGCGCGGCGTTTATCAGCATAATGAACAGGAAAAGCACCAGCGCTATGGAGAACAGGGCCTGCTGCTGCAAGCCGCTGGAGTAGGACATTTCGCTTGCAACGGCTGTGGTCAGAAACCTTACGCTCTGGAAGAGGGAAGGCATGTTCGGCACGTTGCCCGAAACCATCATTACAGCCATCGCTTCGCCTATGGCCCTGCCGACGCCCAGCACCACCGCGGCCGCTATGCCGCTTTTCGCGGCCGGTACGGATACCCGGAAATACGTTTCCACAGGTGTTGCGCCGAGGGCGAGGGAGGCGTCCTCGTATTCCTTGGGCACAGCCTCAAGCGCGGTTACCGAAACCTTTATTATAGATGGCAATATCATAATGGAAAGCACTATGATGGCGGCCAGCAGGCTTGAGCCATCAGGCACGTTGAAAAGCCTGCGTATGCCGGGTACGAGTATCAGCATACCTACAAGGCCGTAAACTACCGAAGGAATGCCTGATAGCATGCTCACCGCTGACTGCATAATGGACCTGACCGAAGGCTTTGCCATTTTTGCAAGGTACACCGCCGTAAAGAATCCCACAGGCACTCCCAGCAATATGGCGCCGGCAGTACCGTAGATGCTGGTGAGTATGAAGGGCAGTATGCCAAAGGAGGGGGTAGCGGCTGTAGAAGCCCAAGTCTTGTTGAAGAGGAATGGAACAAGACCTATCCTGCGTATTGCCGGTATACCCGATATGACCAGGTATACCGTGATGAGCAGAACGCAGCCCACTGTTATAAGGCCGAGCACAAGGAATATGCTGTGCATCACCAATTCAAGCATTTTCCCGATCCTTTTGTTTTTCTTCATATTGCGTATCCTCTCTCAAGGCTTATAGGCAACTGTTGCCAGATGCCCTTTATCCGTCCGTTTATCTATCAATTTACCGGAACCGCACCCGCTGCAGAGATGATCTCTGCGGCCTCGGCGGAGGTAGCGTAGTCGAAGAACTTCTTTGCAGTTTCGGAGAGCTCAACGCCGTCCTTGGTCACCAGTATGAAGGGACGCTGGATAACATAGCTGCCATCCTTTACAGTCTCCTCAGTAGGAGCGATGCCGCCTACGGTCAGCGCCTTTACGTTGTCCTTGAGGGAGGCAAGGGAGGCGTAGCCTATAGCGTCGGGGTTCTGGGAAACGGTGGTGATGACGTCACCGGTAGAGGTCAGCTCCTGACGGTACTTGCAGGCGTCATTTGTGCCGGTTATGGACTCGAAGCCGTCGCGGGTGCCGCTGCCGGCCTCGCGGCCTATGAGCACGATCTCAGCATCGCTGCCGCCAACGTCCTTCCAATTGGTGATCTCTCCCTTGTAGATAGATGCGATCTGCTCTACGGAGAGGTCGGATACGGGGTTGTTGGGATTTACGATTACGGCGATGCCATCAAGTGCGAGTACTGTTCCGGTGAGGCCTGAAGCCTTCTCGTCGTCCTTCAGGTTGCGGCTGGAGAGGCCGATATCACAGGTGCCTTCAGATACAGCCTTGATGCCGGAGCCAGAGCCGGTAGGATTGTATGTATATGAGGTGCTGGGGTTGCTGTTGATGAAGGATTCACCCAGGGAGCCTATGACTTTTTCAATGGAGGTGGAGCCGTCCAATGATACGTTGCCGTCTTCTGCGGCAGCCTCAGGCGCATTGGCGGAGCAGCCGGCGAAAAGTGCCAGTACACAGGCCGCTGCAATTACGATGCTTATGATCTTCTTCATTTTTCTTTGATTCCTTTCTTTTTTATGTCCTTATCGTTTACGGTTATTATGTTAAATCTACCGTGTAAAATGAAAAAGAAAGGTTATGTAAAACCCATGTAAAATGGCACGGTGGGGGATAAACGAGGTTATTCCGTCATTTTCCACTGAATTTTCAAGGTTTTGTTTACATTATGTTAATGTTATTTGCAAATCATCGTGATATAATTGCAAACGTGGAACGATAGAAGCGGAGGTTTCTTCACAATGAAATGCAAAAGAATAATTTCTATAATTATGGCGGCGCTTTGCCTGCTCACTATGTCGGGCGCGTTCGCTTATAAGGTAGGCGAGGCGAGGGTGGCTATAGGCGCTAACCTTGATTCCGAGCAGATAGCGGCGGTATACAGTGATTTCGGCATAGAGCGCGGCGTAATACCCGAGATAACCGTCACAAACGAAAATGAGCGGCAGTACCTCGAAGGCCTGGTAGACGACAAAAAGATAGGCCATAAGGCCATCTCCTGCGTGTATATCACAATACTGGACGACGGCTCCGGACTGAATGTATCCACCAAGAACATTAACTGGTGTACCGAGCAGATGTATAAGAACGCCCTGACTACCGCCGGCATAACAGATGCAGATGTGAAGGTCACAGCGCCCTTTGAGGTGTCCGGCACAGCGGCTCTTACCGGTATTTATAAGGCGTATGAGGATATAACCGGTAATTCGCTTTCCAGCCTTGCAAAGATGGTAGGTGCCGAGGAGCTTATCGTTACCGGCCAGCTTGCCGAGTACATAGGCAGCGACGAAGCTACCGCCCTCATAAACGAGCTCAAGGGCATACTGGATATCACCGAGACCATGTCCGATGCGGACGTGAAGAAGGAGATAAAGAAGCTTGCGGATCAGTACAACGTGCAGGTGGCAGATGAGCAGATAGAGCAGCTGCTGAAGCTGTGCCGTCAGCTTGAAAAGCTTGATATCAACCAGCTCAAGGAAAAGCTGGTATCAATCACTAATACCGTTGAAAAAGCCATGACTGCCAAGGATAAGGTGGCAAACGCCGTCGCGACAATTACTGAAAAGGTAACGGGTTTCCTTGGAAGCGTCAGCAAGTTCTTCGCCGGGCTATTTAATAAGTAAGTAAGATATAAGAGCACAACAAAGGCGCGTACCGTATGGCACGCGCCTTCAACATATCTGTATATCTGTTAATTCCTAAAGTCTGGACCGGGATCTCCAAGCCGCCAGTGTTTTCTGCAAAGGCCGATGTATTTGTCGTTTGCACCGAGAACTACCTGCTCGCCAACCTTGGTTATGCCTCCTTTGCCGTCGAGGCGGGCGTTGCATATGGCCTTGCGGCCGCACCAGCAGATGGTCTTTATTTCCTCGATAGTATCGGCCCAGGCCATAAGCCAGTGACTGCCTTCGAAGAAGTTGCCCTGAAAGTCGGTGCGGAGGCCGTAGCAGATGACGGGAACGTTGTATTCGTCCACTATATCAGTCAGAAGCTGCACCTCGTCCTTTGAAAGAAACTGCGCCTCATCCACGATTATGCAGTCGTAGTCTCCGCGCTTTACGGCGGCTATGTCCATCTCATGGAACAGTACGCACTCGGAAGAGAGGCCGCAGCGGGACTTTACCGTGCGCACGCCGTCCCGTACGTCTATGGCAGGCTTGACCAGGAGGGCATTCTGACCCCGCTCGCCGTAGTTGTATTTTACCATGAGGGCATTGGCGGTCTTGCTTGAGCTCATCGCTCCGTAGCGGAAATACAGCTTTGCCATGGGTTTTACCTCAGGCTCTTATCATAGGGGATACCCTCCGCCTTAGGCGCTCTGGACTTCTTGGAGGTGAAGGCCAATACCACAAGGGAGATAATGTAGGGCAGCATATTGTATATGCCGCTGGGTATATTTAGGTTTTTGAGGAAAGCGAAGCCGAAGTATACATTCGACAGCGCCCTGAAGAATCCGAACAGCAGAGCTGCAAGTGCTATCTTTGTGGGCTTCCACTGGCCAAATATCATAACGGCGAGGGAGAGGAAGCCAAAGCCCGCAACGCCGTATTCGAACTTCCATTCGCTTACGCCGCAGGTGATGTACACTATGCCGCCGAGACCGCCCAGAAGGCCGGAGATCAGCACACCTGCCCAGCGCATCTTGAATACGTTTATGCCTACGCTGTCGGCTGCCTGAGGATGCTCGCCGCAGGCCATGAGCCTAAGGCCGAACTTGGTCTTGTATAGGGTGATATAGGACAGCACCAGTGCTATCACTGCGACCAGCATGAACCAGTTGAACTCAAAGGAGCCTATGTTCACAAGGAAGGCCTTCTTGGCGCTGACGTACTGTATGGTAGAGGATACGTCATCGGGATTAGCTGCGGTGTTTATAGCCTTTACGATAACGGTGGCCGCCGCAGTGCCAAGTATGTTCATGGCGGTGCCGACGATGGTCTGGTCAGCGTTGCAGTGAATGGCGGATATAGCCAGAAGGCAGGAGTAGAGCATGCCTGCTATGATGCTGGTGAGTATTACCAGCAGTACCATAAGGGCAGCTGGAGTGCCGTCAGGCAGGTAGCGCATCATCAGTGCGCCGCCCAGAGCACCCATTACCATTATACCTTCAAGGCCCAGGTTGATTACGCCGGAATGCTCGGAGAAGCAGCCGCCAAGGGCCACCAGCAGCAGAACAGAAGCGAACAGCAGGGTGTATTGTATCAGCAGTACCATTAATTGTCGCCTCCTTTCTCAGTATTTGCGCAGAGAGCTGCCTGCTTTTCCAGCCGGGCCTTTTTTTCTTCGCTCTTTGCAATACCGCGGTTCATCACCGTTTTAAAGAACAGCACGAAGCTGCAAAGGTAGATGATTATGGCGGAGATAAGGTCTGATATCTGAGAGCAGTACATGGACTTATCCACATATGCGCCACCGGCGGTTATGTGTTGAATGAAGAAGGATGAGAATATCGAACCTATGGGGTTCAGTCCGCCTAAGAATGCGGCCGCTATGCCGTTGAAGCCCATGCCGGGGACGGAGGAAGTGGAGCACTGCCACTGCTCGTAGCCGGTGAGGTAAAGCATAGCCGCACCCAGTCCTGCCAGTGCGCCGGAGATGCCGAGGGAGAGGATTATGTTGCGCTTTTCGGCCATGCCGCAGTACTTGGCTGCGTTTTTATTGTAGCCGGTAGCGCGCAGTTCGTAGCCGAAGCGGGTCTTTTCCAGTAATATCAGCACCACTATGGCGATGATTATGGCAAGGGGAATGGCGAGGCCTACGTACTGGTTGTTGTTGAACAACTTGCCTAAGCCGAGGGAGGGCAGCACCGCATTGGGATTGGTGGTGTTTAGCACCAGAGTGTATGGGCTGGTCTCTTCCTTTACCTTGGTGAGCAGCATATTTGTGAGGTAGAGGGTTATCCAGTTGAGCATTATGCCGGATATGACTTCGTTTACGTTGCGGTATGACTTTAGCACACCGCTTATGCAGCCGAGCAGCGCGCCCGCCAGCATTGCGAATACGAGGCAGGGGAGCCAGCTCCAGCCCAGGCCAAGCGCCGTGTAAAGCGCCAGAGCCACGCCGGCACAGTACTGACCGGCGGCGCCTATGTTGAACAGGCCTACTTTATAGGAAAATAGTATTGACAGGGAGCAGAGGAGCAGAGGAGCCGTCTTTACCAGCGTATTGCCCATGTACTTCAGCTGTGCCTGGGGCCTGTTGTAGGTCATGAAGTTCTTTACTATGGTAACTATGGCATTGCCTGCGCCGGTAGGATTAATGAACAGCAGCACAATATAGCCTATAAACAGTCCCAGCACGATGCATACGAGGGACGCTATCAGCGACTGCACACCGTTATTTTTCAGCAGATTCTTTTTCATGCTTTCACCTCGTCTCTCTTTGCGCCTGCCATGTAGAGGCCCAGCTCTTCCTGAGTGGTGGCCTTTGGGTCAAGCTCGCCGACTATCTCGCCCTCGTACATTACCAGTATGCGATCCGGAACGTCCATCACTTCATCCAGCTCAAGAGATACCAGCAGCACCGCCTTGCCGGCGTCGCGCTGGGCTACAAGCTGTTTGTGAATGTACTCTATCGCGCCTACGTCAAGGCCTCGGGTGGGCTGGACGGCTACCAGCAGCTCAGGGTTTTTGTCTATCTCGCGGGCGACTATGGCCTTCTGCTGATTGCCGCCGGACATACTTCTGGCAATGGTGATGGGACCCTGACCGGAACGGATGTCGTACTGGCCGATCAGCTTTTCCGCATAGGAGCGGATATTGTTCCTGCGGAGGAAGCCCGCCTTGTCGGTGAATTCGGGCTCAAAGTAGCGCTGGAGCACAAGGTTGTCCTCCAGGGTGTAATCCAATATCAGCCCGTGCTTGTGGCGGTCCTCAGGTATGTGGCTCATGCCCATTATGCTGCGCTGACGTATGGAAACGTTGGTTATATCCCTGCCGGAGAGGGTGATCTTGCCGGATACGGCGGGCTCAAGGCCGGTAAGGGCATGGACGAATTCGGTCTGGCCGTTTCCGTCAATGCCCGCTATGCAGACTATCTCGCCTGCGCGCACCTTCAAGGATGCGTTCTTTACGGCGTTGTTCTTGTGTACCTTGGAGGCTACGGTAAGATCTTCTACAGAAAGGATAACGTCGCCGGGATTGGACGGGCCCTTTTCAACGTGAAAGCTGACGTTGCGGCCTACCATCATTGAGGAGAGCTCCTCCATGGTGGTATCAGCGGTTTCCACGGTGCCTATATACTTGCCCTTGCGAAGGACGGTGCAGCGATCTGCCACCGCCATTATTTCATTTAGCTTATGAGATATGAACAGTATGCTCTTGCCCTCGGCGGCGAGGTTTTTGATGATCTGCATCAGCTCGTCTATTTCCTGAGGGGTAAGCACAGCCGTTGGCTCGTCAAATATCAGTATGTCATTGTCGCGATACAGCATCTTGAGTATCTCTGTACGCTGCTGCATGCCTACGGTGATATCCTCTATGAGAGCATCAGGGTCAACGGCAAGACCGTATTTTTTGGAAAGCTCCATAACCTTTTTTCGGGCGTCCTGCTTTTGCAGAAAGCCGTGGTTGTTGGGCTCGACGCCAAGTATGATGTTGTCAAGAACAGAGAAGCATTCCACCAGCTTGAAGTGCTGGTGCACCATGCCTATGCCGAGTGCGTTGGCGTCATTAGGATCCTTGATCTCGACCTTGCGGCCGTCCTTATGTATCTCGCCCTCCTCAGGCTGATACAGACCGAAAAGTACGCTCATAAGGGTTGATTTGCCGGCTCCGTTTTCGCCGAGCAGGGCATGTATTTCGCCCTTTCTGAGTTGAAGCGTGATGTTGTCGTTGGCGATTATGCCAGGAAACTTCTTGGTAATATTCAGCATTTCTATAGCATACTGATTTTCCAAGTCACTGTCCCTCCTTCCGTTTTTATGGCCCGGGCGCTACTTGTTTCACGGGGACGGAAACCATATACATATAAGTAAAGTTTACTATATTTATATGTATAAAGCAAAGAAAATTTAGCGCTTTCGACAAATTTTATACACAAAAAAAGAGAGCCGCCGAAGCGGCCCTCCTGTAAGGCTCAAGCTGAATTACTTGATAGCGCCCTGATCGTCAACGGTGATAACGGTGGCGAAGTCAGAGGCAGCCTTGGTGGTATCGTTGGAAACGGTGATCTTGCCGGCGAACATATCGGCTACCAGAGCCTTGTAATCGTCAACAGTGAACTTGCCGTCTGCAAACTGAGTGGAGCTCATGGGGAGCTGTACGTAGTTGTCCTCGGGGTTGTCGGATACCAGACCCAGAGTGTCGATCTTGCCGCCATAGTTTGCGAAATTGCCCGCAACTACTTCGCTCAGCATGGTCTTTACGGTGGGGGCGAGGCCCTTCATAGCGGAGGTAACAGTCATGCCCTCGCCATAAGCGCCGTCGATGATGGCAGCCTGGTCAACGTCAACGCCGATTACCTTGCCGCCGACCTTGGCAGCAGCCTCAGCAGCAGAGGTGTAGATACCGCCGCCGCAGGCAAATACGACCTCGGTGCCGTTGGTATACCAGGTATCCATAACGGCAGTGATGTCGGAATCGCCGTAGAACTGACCGCCGTAGACGTAGTTCAGCTTAACGTCGGTGAGACCCAGAGCAGCCGCAGCGGCGTCAACGCCCTGTACGAAGCCGTAGCCGTAACGCACAACAGCGGGAACGGCCATGCCGC
>ERZ773224.3724-NODE-3724-length-12945-cov-4.554849_pt1 | contig 12945 bp, 14 predicted proteins | sample MGYA00580526_ERZ773224 | MGnify/ENA primary metagenome ERZ773224 (study PRJEB29015, sample SAMEA2737743) | human gut metagenome | biome: human gut; feature: human-associated habitat; material: faeces | place: China | collected 2012 ... | reverse complement strand
TATTTCCGCTCCTGAATCACTGTCTACTGCTTCATTTTTCCCACAACCGACGCACATTCCAATTACCAAAATCAACCATATCCTACAAATATTTTCCAGTATACGTCCTCTCTTCATTTTACTCTTCCTCCAGTACACACCCTTCCGGCGCATAATGCTCAAACAGCCAATCTTCCAGCGCATTTAGATTATCATCGGAATGTTCCACTTCCCTGGCATATCTCCAGGAAATCTCCTCCACATCCTGCATGGACAGCATTTTTCCATCTTCCAGCCACCGGACCATCAGAAATACCTGAATCCAGCGGACGGAAAATAACGCCAGTTCCATCTTGGAGCAGACCATATCGTCGTAAACAGCGCCGCAAAAATAGGTATACACAAAAAACATCAGAAGCTGTTCACCCAGGTTCTCCCATTCTTCTTTGTGGCTGCTGAGGCTTCCGTACATTTTGTGAAATTCTTCACAAATATGCCGGTAGTGTTCTTCTCCGCTCCCATAAAGCCATTTTTCCACTCCATCAAGCACCTGATCCCATTCCGGACGCAGTCGTTCCAGGCCACGCAGAACCTGCAGTTCTTCTTTCTGTCGCTCCCACTGGTGAAAAGACGCTGCATCCACTCCTTTTGCAGAAAATCGAGAGGAATTCTATAAAAAACGAACACGGCCATCACACTCTGTTCTCATTTTCATTACCTTTGTAACCTAAAATTCCCTTTATGCAAAAACTTCGCAATATAGCCATTATCGCCCACGTCGATCACGGCAAAACCACACTGGTCGATAAGATGATCATGCAGAGCCACGTGCTGCGCGACAATGCCAAAAATTCCGGAGAACTCATCCTCGACAACAACGATCTGGAACGCGAACGCGGCATCACGATCCTCTCGAAGAATGTATCCGTCATCTACAAAGACTGTAAAATCAACATTATAGACACCCCGGGCCACGCCGACTTCGGCGGCGAGGTGGAGCGTGTGCTCAACATGTGCGACGGCGTACTGCTGCTCGTCGATGCTTTCGAAGGAACGATGCCCCAGACCCGTTTCGTCCTCCAGAAAGCCCTCTCGCTCGGCAAGAAACCCATCGTGGTAATCAATAAGGTCGATAAGCCCAACTGCCGTCCCGAAGTGGTCAACGAACAGGTTTTCGACCTGATGTTTTCGCTCGGAGCAACGGAGGAGCAGCTTGACTACAAAACCATCTACGGCTCGGCCAAACAGGGTTGGATGTCCCACGTCTGGAATCAGCCGACGGACTCGATCTCTCCGCTGCTGGACACCATCCTCGACGAAATTCCGGAACCCGCCGTCGTAGAGGGCACGCCCCAAATGCTTATCACCTCGCTCGAATACTCCTCCTACATCGGCCGTATCGCCGTGGGTAAAGTGACGCGCGGAGAGCTGAAGACCGGACAGAACGTCACCCTGGCCAAACGCGACGGAGTGACGATGCAAAAGAGCCGTATCAAGGAGTTGATGGTTTTCGAAGGTTTGGGCAAGAAAAAGGTCGATGCAGTGCCCTGCGGTGAAATCTGCGCCCTGATCGGCATCGACGGATTCGAAATCGGCGATACGATCTGCGACTACGAAAATCCGGAACCGCTGCCCCCGATCGCCATCGACGAACCTACGATGTCGATGCTCTTCACGATCAACAACTCGCCGTTCTTCGGCAAGGACGGCAAATACGTCACCTCCCGCCATATCAAGGAGCGCCTCGACCGCGAGCTGGAGAAAAACCTCGCCCTGCGCGTCGAACCGGGAGCCAACGCCGACAGTTTCATCGTATTCGGACGGGGCGTGCTGCACCTCTCGGTGCTGATCGAAACCATGCGTCGCGAAGGTTACGAACTCCAGGTAGGACAGCCCAAGGTCATCGTCAAGGAGATCGACGGCAAGAAGTGCGAACCGATCGAAGAGATGACCGTCGATTGTCCCCAGGAGTACTCGGGGACAGTGATCGAACTGGCCACCAAACGCAAGGGGACCCTGACCAACATGGAAACCAACGGCGACCGTACGCGGCTCGAATTTACGATTCCCTCGCGCGGTATCATCGGTCTGAGATCCAATATGCTCACGGCAACGGCCGGCGAAGCGATCATGACACATCGCCTGAAAGGATTCGAACCCTGGACGGGCGAAATCGAAATGCGTGTCAACGGCTCGATCATCTCGGGCGAAACGGGTACGGCCTATGCCTACTCGATCGACAAGTTGCAGGATCGCGGCCGCTTCTTCATCTCCCCCATGGATCAGGTCTACGAGGGAGAGGTCATCGGCGAGAGCACGCGCGCGGGAGACATCACGGTCAACGTCACCAAAGCCAAACAGCTGACCAACATGCGCGCTTCGGGTTCGGACGACAAGGCGTCGATCGCCCCGCCCAAGATCTTCTCGCTGGAAGAAGCGCTCGAATACATCAAGGAGGACGAATACGTCGAAGTGACGCCCCATGCCATGCGTCTGCGCAAGATTCTGCTGCACGAGGTCGACCGCAAACGCGCGTCGAAATAATCCGGAGAGGCGATGGATCACGTCACACTGTCGCTTGCCGTCGGCGCCGTCGCGGGCGCATTGGTCGCCATTCCGATGATCTTCCAGCGGTCGTCGGCACGGTCGTGCTTCTCGGCCTTCTTCGTCTACCTCTTCGCGGCAGTCCTCGTCTTCAACGGCCGTCTGCCCTACCTGCCGTGGTGGGCGCAGGGAATGGCCGTCGTCATGATGCTGACCGTTCCCCTGCTCTTCGCCTTTTCGGGCAAGGAGCGCAAGGCGATCCCCGTCGTGGTGTTCAACGCACTGCTCTTCGGTTTCCTGATCTCGGCGGCGGAGCGTTATCTCTGAAACGACCGAAATCGAACGGGCGGAACTTTTTTCGGAAGGTTCCGCCCGTTCGATTTGCCGGACAGCCGCCTATTCCGGCCGCCGCAGCGTCGCATAGGAGAGAATATGCCACGTAAGCCCGACGGCGAGCAGCAGCAACCCCGCCTGCGCCCACCACCACGCACGCACGACTCCGAAGATGCAGTAGAGCAGCGTCGCCCAGATCAACGTGACGGAGATGATCTTCGCACGCAGCGGAATGGCGCGGTACTCCCTGAAATTGCGGACGTAGGCGCCCAGGCAGGGATGTGCCAGCAACCGGTCGTACAACCGCGGCGAAGAGCGGCAGAAGGCCCACGCCGCCAGCAACAGAAACGGCGTGGTGGGCAGCAGCGGCACGAAAATCCCGACGACACCCAGCACGAGCATCGCCCACCCGAACAGGATGCAGCCCGCCCGCGAGAGGCGGGAGCCGCCCGCAGGTTTGGCAGGACGTGGAACACGCGGAGGAACAGTCGGAGATTTCACGCAGTAAAAATAACGCTTTTATCGATTCGTTCGTATCTTTGCCGGGGACGAACTGCCGTCCGGATTCGCGAAAGCGCGCCTCGGCAAATCCGCAAACAAGTTTGCTTTTGCGCTCGGCTTGCACGACTTTGCGGAGGACAAGCCTCCGCTTAGATAGGCAGCGCCTCGGCAAAACCCAAATAAATTTGGTTCTGCCCTCGGCTTGCACGACTTTGCGGAGGACGAGCCTCCGCTTAGATAGGCGGCGCCTCGGCAAATCCCAAATAAATTTGGTTCTGCCCTCGGCTTGCACTATCTTTGTATCCGGAAACATGCCAAAACGAACCCGTCACGAAATTAATCTTGCTGTATGGAGAAAAAAATAGGAATCGCCTGCGACCATGCGGGCTATGAAATGAAGGAGTTCCTGATCGGTTATCTGGGAGCCAAGGGGTACGATGTCTACGACTTCGGCACCGACTCGCCCGAAGCGGTGGACTACGCGGATTTCGCGCATCCGCTGGCCGAAGCGATCGAAAAGGGCGAATTCGAGCGCGGCATCGCCCTCTGCGGTTCGGGCGAAGGAATGGCCATCACACTCAACAAGCATCAGCGCATCCGCGCCGGTCTGGTGTGGCGCAAGGAGATCGCCGAACTTGTCAAAAAACACAACAACGCCAACGTCATCGTTCTGCCGGCACGCTTCATCACCAACGACGAAGCGGTGGAGTTCATCGAGACCTACCTCACTACCGAGTTCGAGGGCGGCCGTCACGAACGCCGCATCGCCAAGATTCCCGTCAAGGGCCGCGAATAGATCGGCCCGCCCGGCATCGAACTTGCTTCGCTACGGCACTCGCTGCGAAACGGATGCGGCCGCAAGGCCCCTACAACCGCTCTCTGTGGAGAAATACCCCGTCGAAAGGCGGGGTATAGTTTTGCGCCCGCACGGGATCGTCGAACAATCCGAAAAGAGCCGAGCCGCTGCCCGACATCGCGGCATAAACGGCGCCCGCCTTCAACAAACTCTCTTTGAGCTCCGCCAACCGCGGATGTGCGGCGAAGACGTGCGGTTCGAAATCGTTCTTCACTCGCCCCTGCCAGGCGGTCACGGGCAGCCGCATCGACTCTTCGAGCGACTCGGCCGGTACCGCAGGCCGCACGCCTGCATACGCCTCGCGCGTGGAAACCGCCTCATCGGGCTTCACGATCAGCAGCGTATATCCTCCGAAAGCCGGCTTCACGGGCCGCATCACCTCGCCGCGGCCCGTGCAGAGCTGCGGAGCGTTGCGCACGAAAAAGGCCGTATCGCTGCCCAGTGCCGCCGCGCAGTCGATCAGCTCCGCCTCCGCAAGCCGCAGGCCGAACAATGCGTCGACCCCCTGCACGACTGCCGTCGCATCGGCCGAGCCGCCGCCCAGCCCGGCCCCGTAGGGCACACGCTTGTCGAGCACGATTCGTACGGGCCCCGCACCGTAGCGTTCGTGCATCAGCCGCCAGGCCCGCAGGCAGATATTGTCCTCCGGCGGACAATCGACCGGCAACCCCCGCTGCACGAGTTCGGTTTCGATCGCAGGCTCGATCTCCAACCTGTCGTACAACTCCCTCACGGGCACCATTACCGTCGACACGTCGTGGAATCCGTCGGCCCGACGGCGAAGCACGTCCAGCCCGATATTGATCTTGCAGTTGGCTCGTAATTTCATGCGTTGCGATTTTGTCGGCAAAATTACGATAAATTCCCGACACCGGAACCCGCCCCCCCCGAAATTCATCCCGTCTGTCGCGTTTTCAAGGCTCCTCTCCCGCACCCGTGACAGAACTCTATACAGCCATACTCGCGGACGGCATGTTAACCCGAAGAACGAATCTTTCAAAATCGGATTTAGCAGGCCTTTGATCCACCCAGTCGCACCGTGAAAAGCATGGAAGAATCCCGAACCTTCTCTTTGGACGTTTCCTGCGAACAGCAGTTTTCCACCTCTTGATGCCAAAAGGTGGCACCCGAAGCCCGCGCGGCGCCACGGGCACCGCAATACCTCAACAGGATGTAAGAGGTTTAGCAGGCCGCAAATCTGCACGGCCGCGCCGCAAGAAAAGCGATTGATTCCCACGCTTCGCTGTGTTCCGTTCGACATGGCGAAATCTGATTTTTTAACTCTCAATTTTTCTTTTTTAATTGCGGAGCTTCGTATCTTTGCCCTATGAAATTCCGTACCGAAATCGAAATCCTCCCCTACGACCGGCAACTCTCCTACGACGACCGCCTGCTGGCGCTCGGCTCGTGCTTCGCCACGGAGATCGGACGCCGGATGGCCGAATCCAAATTCCGCATCGCGGTCAATCCTTCGGGCGTGCTGTTCAACCCGCTGTCGATCGTGCGCACCCTGCGGCGCTACCGCGACGGACGCCCCGTTGCGAAGGAGGAGTTGCAGCACGCCGACGGAAGGTGGTTCCACTACGATTTCCACGGTTCGCTGGCGGGCGACACGGCGGACGAAGCACTGACGCGCATCGACGCCGCCGTCGCAGAAGGCGCCCGCGCACTGCACGAAGCGTCGGCCGTCCTGCTGACGCTGGGTACGGCATGGGTCTACGAACGCACGGATACGGGCGACGTAGTAGCCAACTGCCACCGGCAACCCGCCGAACGGTTCCGCCGTCGCAGACTTTCGGTCGAAGAGGTGGTCTCGGCGATCGAATCGGTTCTGCCGGACGAATCGAGCGGCAAACGAATCCTGCTCACCGTCAGCCCCGTCCGTCATCTGGGCGACGGACTGGCGGGCAACGCCGTAAGCAAGGCCGTGCTACGGCTCGCGGCCGAGGAGCTGAGCGAACGCCATGCGCAGGTGGCCTACTTCCCCGCCTACGAAATTCTCTGCGACGACCTGCGCGACTACCGCTTCTACGCCGACGACCTGACGCATCCCTCGCCTCAGGCGGTCGCCTACGTCTGGGAACGTTTCTGCGAGGCGCTGCTCACGCCCGACGCACGGGCGCTGCTGCCCCGCATCGCCGAGATAACGGCCGCTGCACGGCACCGGCCGCTGCACCCTGCGTCGGAGGCCTACCGCGCCTTCTGCCGCCGCCAGCTGGAAGCCATCGAACGGCTGCCGGGAGTGGATTTCACCGAAGAAACGGCATTTTTTCGCAGCCGAATCGAAATTAATTCCTAAATTTGCCGTTCAATAGATGCTATGATGAAACTCCGCTATTTCCTCCCCTTTCTCGCCCTGTCCGCGACACTCCGCACGACGGCGGCCGAACCGCCGCGGCTGGTCGTACAGATCGTCGTCAGTTCGATGCGCGCCGAAGACCTGAACCGCTACGCCGACAACTTCTCCGACGAGGGATTCCTGCGGCTCGTACGCGGCGGCACCTTCTATCCCGAGAGCCATTACGACTACCTGCATACCTCGACCCCCGTTTCGCTCGCCACGCTCACCACGGGAGCCAACCCTTCGGTACACGGCATCGTCGCCGAGCGGTGGATCGATTACGTGAACAACAACGTCGTGGAACTCATCAAGGACCGCTCCGCGATGGGCATCGACTGCGACGCCGGCATCGGCGACTGTTCGCCCCGCAATCTGGTGGCCCCGACGCTGGGCGAAAGCCTCCAACAGAGCTCGCCCAAGAGCCTCGTCGCCACCGTGGCGCTCGACCCCGCATCGGCCGTCGTGGCAGGCGGGTACACGCGTAACGTATTCTGGATGGACGCCCCGCGCGCCAACTGGATCACCTCGTCGTTCTATGCCGAAACGCTGCCCGTGTGGGCCCGAAAATACAACCTCAGCCGCGAGATTCTGGGATACATTCCCTTCGCGTGGGAACTGAAATACCCCCGCGAGCGCTACCGCAACTCGCAGAGCACGGTCATCGACCTCAACAAACCCGAACACCTGCGCCGCAAACGCCACCGTCTGACGTCGGTCGAGCCCGAAAAGCCTGCACCGAACGTCCCCTCCGGCATCGAACGGATGCTCTACACGCCCTCGGGCAACGCAGTCACGCTGGCTTTCGCCAAGCAACTGCTCACGCAGATGCGGCTGGGCAAGGACACCGCACCCGATCTGCTGAACATCTGCCTGGATGCCCCGCGCCGCATCGCCGAGAGCTACGGCCCCGAATCGATCGAGGTGGAAGACATGTACTACCGGCTCGACGAGGAGCTGGCGCAGTTCCTGAACTACCTCTACGCGCAGATCGCGCCCGAAGAGGTGGTCGTGGTACTCACCTCCGACCACGGCACCAGTCCGTCGTACGACGCCGGCATCGTCGAACGCGACCGCTTCAACGCCGCTCAGTTCCAGGTGATCGTCAACAGTTTCCTCTGCGCCCAGCACGGGCCCGGGGAGTGGGTCGTCGACTACGAAGACAACAATCTCTACCTCAACCATACGCTCATCTACAACAAGGGGCTCGACCTGGCAGCCATCCAGAACGAGGCGGCGACCTTCGCCATGCAGTTCCGCGGCGTGTCGCACGCGCTGTCGTCGACGGCCATGCGGTCGAGCTACTTCGGCAGCGGCTACGGCGAGAAGATGCAGAACAGCTTCTATCCCCGCCGTTCGGGCGACGTGGTGGTCAACCTCATGCCCGGTTGCATCGAGGAGCGGCCGGACGTGCGGTCGAAATCGGGATCGATGTACGGCTACGACACTACCGTGCCGCTCGTCCTCTACGGCGGCGGCATCCCCGCCCGCAGAGTGGGACGCAGCGTCGACATGACCTCCGTCGCCCCGACGCTGGCCTACCTGCTCGACATTCCGGAGCCGGCCGCTTCGGAGGGCACGGTTTTGGAAGAATTCAGAAAATAGAAGATTCAACCAATGGATAAGATTCAGGACGAAATCATCGGCGAGTTCTCGGTCTTCGACGACTGGCTCGACAAATACGACTATCTGATCGAACTGAGCGACGCGCTGCCTCCGATCGACGCGGCGCACCGCACCGACCGCTACCTCATCAACGGCTGTCAGTCGCGGGTCTGGATCGACGCACGGCTCGAAGGGGGCAAGGTCTACTATACGGCCGACAGCGATGCCATCATCACCAAGGGCATCATCGCGCTGCTCATCCGCGTACTCAACGGCCGCACGCCGCAGGAGATTCTCGCAACCGATCTCTACTTCATCGACGCGATCGGGTTGAAGGAGAACCTCTCGCCCACACGGTCGAACGGGCTGCTGGCCATGCTCAACCAGATGCGGCTCTACGCGCTGGCGTTCGAAAAGGAGTCGGAAATGAAGCGCTGAGCCTCGGACGACGGCCGGTTTTCCGTTCTTCACCCATAAACACTGCAAAGCAATGACTCCCGAAGAGATACTCAAAGTCGAAAAGGACATCGTCCTTACGCTCAAAACCATTTACGACCCCGAAATCCCCGTCAACATCTACGACCTGGGGCTGATCTACGAAATCGACTATACGCCCGACGGCGCAGCCAACATCCGCATGACGCTCACGGCGCCCAACTGCCCGATGGCCGAACAACTCGTCGAGGACGTCAATCGGCGGGTAGCCAAGGTCGACGGGGTCAGGGAGGTCAACGTCATCCTCACGTTCGACCCCGTATGGGACAAAAGCATGATGTCCGAAGAGGCGCTGCTCGAACTCAACCTGCTGTAAGGCCATGACGGATGAGGAGCTGCGACGTGCCGAACACCGGCTGCTGGCCGGAGCCGCGACTTACGCCTGCGGCAGGTATATCGCACGCCTCGACGCACTGCACCGCAACGACCTCTACACGCGGCTGGCCTACGACCGGCTCGAACGCAAGTACGACGTCGTGCGCGAACTCTTCGCCGAGAGCGACAGCAACTGGAACCAGACCTTCTACGTCCTGCTGTTCCGCACGATCGGCGACGTGACCAACCGCGACGCATTCCTCACGCTGGCGCGGCGTGTAAGCTACCGCATGGTGCTGCGCGAACGAGCCTCGCTGCATGCCGTCGAGGCGATGCTCATCGGCGCTTCGGGATTGCTGGACAACTACCGCGACGACGCCTACACCCGTTCGCTGAAACAGGATTTCGACTACTTCTCCCGCAAATACGAAATCGCACCGATGACGGGCGCCGAATGGAATCTCCGCGACATCCGGCCGGCCAATCACCCGCTGCTGCGCATCGCCCAGCTGGCAGCGTTCCTCGCATCGAACGATTTCCTGATCGACCGCCTCGTCGAATGCCGCACGGCCGAGGAGGTGCGCCGCCTTTTTTCGGCCGAAGCTTCCGACTACTGGTACACCCACTACATTCCGGCGACACCCACCCGCGAGCTGCCCAAGCGCATCGGGAGGATGAAGTCCGACCTGTTGGGCATCAACCTCGTCTCCCTGATCCAGTACGCCTACGGTGCCTACAACGGCAACGAGCGGCTGCGCGAGCGGGCCTTCGCGCTGCTCGAAGCCATTCCCGCCGAGGAGAACCGCTTCATGCGCCGCTGGCGTCTCTACGACCTGCGTCCGGCCAACGCCTTCCAGTCGCAGGCATTGCTGCAACTGGCCACCGAATACTGCGACCGGCGCCGCTGCGCGGAGTGTCCGGTGGGTCGCCGCCGGCTGGCAGCGCTCAGACAGTCCGTCCCCGCCGACGAATCCCTCAGCCGACATTGACGTTATGACCCTACGAATCGAAAACAAAAGTTGCATCGCCTGCGGAAAATGCGTGCAGGTATGCCCCGCCGGAATCATGGTGCGCAGCACGGACGGAAAAGGGATCGAAGCCGTACGGACCGACCGCTGTATCGGCTGCGGGCACTGCGTCGACGTGTGTCCCACCGGTTCGGTGATCCACAGCGACTTCCCGCCGCAGCGCGTACACACCGTCGATACCAGCCGTCTACCCGCACCGGAGCAGGTTTTGGAGCTGATCCGCTCGCGGCGCTCGAACCGCGCGCTGACGCCGCGCCCCATACCCGACGAAGCCCTGCAACGGATCGTCGAAGCGGCACGCTACGCCCCCACGGCCTCGAACTCCCGGCAGGTCTCCTTCACGCTCGTCACCGAGCCCGAACAACTGCTCCGCATCGCCGACTTCACCGTCGGCGTCTTCGCCTCGACGGCACGCAAACTGCTGCATCCGGTGGTACGAACGTTGCTCAAACCTTTGCGCCCCGACCTCTACCGTTATGCCGCGCGCTTCGCCGAGATCGAACGCGAACACGAAGCCGGCAATGACCCGATCTTACGCAGGGCGACTGCCCTGCTCATCATCCATACGCCCGCTTCCAACCGATTCGGATGCGAGGATGCGAATCTGGCCTACCAGAACGCATCGCTGATGGCCGAGTCGCTGGGCGTGAGCCAGATTTACATGGGATTCGTCCTCACGGCCGCCCGCATGGGCAGGAAAAATGCGTTCGCACGGATCGCCGGCATAACGGGCCGCCCGCAGGCGATCATGGCGCTGGGCATACCCGCGTTCCGCTATTCGAAATACACGGAGAGGTGACGGCCAGGCCATGCAATCCTCTCATTTTCAAACAACGGCGCAACCGACTCCCTGAACGGCCGCACGGATGCAGCCGCAGGCGTTCCGACCGGGAAGGCCCCGAGCCTGTCCCGCCCGATATGCTGCGGCAAACGGGGAAAAGCGCCGGAGCGGCATTTCAAAACCGACTGTTCGCCAATCCGATCCCGTTTTTTTCTCAATCTCGCATTTTTATATTATCTTTGTTGTTCTAAGATCGAAAATCAATAAAACAGACTCATCCGTATGGATATTGTAACCGGTATAATCAAACTCCTGTTCGGTTCGAAGGCGGACAAAGACCGCAAGGCCATCGAACCCTATGTCAACAAAATCAAGGAGGTCTACCCCTCCATCGCCGCACTTTCGAACGACGAACTCCGCGGCCGGAGCCAGGCGCTGATGAAGCAGATCGCCGATTTCATCGCCCCCGACGAGGAGCGCATCGTCACTCTGAAAGCGCAGCTGGAACGCGCCGAAACCGCACTCGAAGAGAAAGAGAAGATTTCGAAGGAGATCGACGAGATCACCAAACGCATCGACGAGAAGATCGAACAAAAGCTCGACGAAATCCTGCCCGAAGCGTTCGCCATCATGAAAGATACGGCGCGCCGTTTCGCCGAGAACGAAACGGTCACGGTCACGGCCAACGATTTCGACCGGCAGCTGGCCGCCTCGAAGGATTTCGTCACGATCGACGGCGACAAGGCCGTCTACGCCACCCACTGGCTCGCGGGCGGCAACGACGTCAAATGGGACATGGTGCACTACGACGTGCAGCTCTTCGGCGGCGTGGTGCTCCACAAGGGCAAGATCGCCGAGATGGCCACGGGCGAAGGAAAGACCCTCGTAGCGACGCTCCCCGTATTCCTCAACGCACTGGCACGCAAGGGCGTGCACATGGTGACGGTCAACAACTACCTGGCCAAGCGCGACTCCGAATGGATGGGCCCGATGTACGAATTCCACGGACTGTCGGTGGCCTGCATCGACGATACGCAGCCCAATTCCGCCGCCCGGCGGCAAGCCTACATGGCCGACATCACCTTCGGCACGAACAACGAATACGGCTTCGACTATCTGCGCGACAACATGGCCTCGTCGCCCAAAGACCTCGTACAGCGCAAGCACCACTTCGCCATCGTCGACGAGGTCGACTCGGTGCTGATCGACGACGCCCGTACGCCGCTGATCATCTCCGGTCCCGTCCCCAAGGGCGACGACCAGCTCTACGAGCAGTACCGCCCCGCCATCGAGAATCTCTACAATCTCCAAAAGAATCTGGTGACGGGACTCGTGGCCGAGGCCAAGCAGCTGATGGCCGACGGCAAGACGGAAGAGGGCGGCATCAAGCTGTACCGCGCCCACAAAGGTCTGCCCAAGTACAAGCCGCTCATCAAGTTCCTCTCGGAGCAGGGCATCAAGGCGCAGATGCAGAAGACCGAGAACATCTACATGCAGGACAACAACCGCCGTATGCCCGAAATCACCGACGACCTCTTCTTCGTCATCGACGAGAAGCTCAACTCGGTGGAGCTGACCGACAAGGGACACGAGGCGCTGTCGAAATACTTCAACGAAGACGGATTCTTCGTGATGCCCGACATCGGCGCCGAAGTGGCCGAGATCGAAAAGGGCGAAGGGACAGTCGAGGAGAAGGCGCAGAAGCGCGACGCGCTCATCAACGACTACGCCGTCAATCAGCCCGACGGCTGGATGTTCACCATCAACGACGCCCTGTCCAACGTCAGCGCCTCCACGGCGTCGGTGAAGGACGGCGACAGGGTGCTGTGGTTCGAGGGCACCACCGAGAACCAGTTCCAGGGTCCGCTGTGGGCGGAGCTGGACGGCAGCACCATCCAGTGGGAGACCATTTCCACCGTGGCGGAGCTCCGGGCGCTGGCGGCGTCCAAGGACCCCGCAGTGCTGGCGAAGAACTACAAGCTGGCCGGGGATCTGGACCTGTCGGGCGTGACGTTCTCCGGCATCGGCAGCGCGTCCATGTCGGCGCGCAGCAGGATACAGCGCCCCATGTCTTCGCCCGTGAGCTCCGCGACCACGCCGCCGCCCAGCTCGCGCGGCTCATAGCCGAGCAATCGCAGCTTTTCTTCGACAAATTGAACCGTCTGCGGCA
>ERZ773224.3713-NODE-3713-length-12972-cov-3.594488_pt1 | contig 12972 bp, 9 predicted proteins | sample MGYA00580526_ERZ773224 | MGnify/ENA primary metagenome ERZ773224 (study PRJEB29015, sample SAMEA2737743) | human gut metagenome | biome: human gut; feature: human-associated habitat; material: faeces | place: China | collected 2012 ... | reverse complement strand
AGATAAAGAGCTGGAATGTGGTCCAGAATCTTTTTTCGCGGACTTCTTTCGCCTGCTGAAGGAGTTCCATACGTTTCTGTTCCATACGGAGATATTCCATCAGATCTTCATCGCTGATGCGGGAAAGGATCTGCTCATCGCGGTTCATCTCGATCTTGCGTTTGGAACGGAAATTAGAGAAGAACTCACGGAACGGATGTTCATCTTTGGAGCGGGATTTTTCCTGTTGTTCGTAAAAGTCTTCTTCCGCATCTTTTTTCGAAAATTCTTTTGTATTTCGGGTGTCACTGAAGTTGTCTGCGTTATCGGCAGCTTTACCGTCGGTAGCTTTGCTGTCGATAGTTGTTTGATTATCTGTGTTCTGGGGGGCGGTAAATTCCTTAGAAGCAGCCGTTTCAGTGTCTGTAGTTTCCTGCGAAGCAGATATATCAGCAACAGGATAAAGCACAACGTTGTCAGTGGCAGCAGGTGCGCTAGTTTCAGATTCCTTAGTCTTAGGTGATTCTTCTGTCGGTACTGCTTTTTCTATATTTTCGGACATGATTTTACCTCCGTATTCATTCTTATATTGTATGTTGTCTTTTATTTTATCTTTATTATCTTATCATATCAGCTATGAAGATAAAAAACAAATAAAGAGTGTATAAAACGGCGGAAAATAACTTGCAGTAGAAAAAAGCCCCTAAAAATGGTAGAATTGTAAGGAATCATTTGGAGGAAAACAAGATGCAGTTAATGAATGAAATCCCGGATACGTTCTGGAGTCTGTTCCGTTCGGTCAACCGGGATATTTATATTGAAGCACTTTTATGTATTAATGAAGAATACGAATATAATAACTATTTCCTGACGAAAGAAGTATGTATCCAGATCTTAAGTGACATGAATGCGAAGAAACGGTTTGAGTTACAGCGGGAGGAAAATGATACGGATTTTGATATGCTGGAGACGCCGTCATCAAGGATATTAAACTGGCTTCTGCGGGCAGGATGGCTGAAGCGTATCGAGGATTATAATACACTGGTGACGAATATTGTCATTCCGGATTATGCTGCGGTGATGATCGATGCATTTGAAAAGCTGAATTCGGAAGATGCGTCGGAAACGGATATTTATATCCAGAATGTGTATGCGACGCTGTATGCATTTCGCAATGATCCGAGGGCGAGTATCGGGCTTTTGAGGACGGCACTGGTGAATACGAGGCGGCTGAATAAGGCACTGCAGGACATGCTTCATAACATGAACAAGTTTTTTGCAAAACTTTTACAGCAGGATTCGTACAGCGGGATTTTAAGAGAGCATCTGGACAGCTATGTGGAAGAGATCGTGTGGAAGAAGTATCATATTCTGAAGACGTCGGATAACTTTTACATTTATAAGATGGATATTAAGAAATGTCTGAGAGAGATCCGGGATGATGAGACATTTATCATGAAGGTACAGGCGCGGTCGAAGATGCTTGGAGATAATCAGGATGATGTACTGGATCTGCTGGATCTGATCGAGCGGGGATTTGATGATATTGAGCACAGAATCGCTAATATGGATAAGGAACATACGAAGTACGTCCGTGCGACGGTAACGAGGATGAATTATCTGTTAAGCGGTGAGACAGATACGAAAGGTCTGGTGGTACAGCTTCTGAATAAAATGTCGGAAGATCCGGATCAGATGGAAGAGATCATCACAGAGACCGGAAAGCGCATGAATCTGTCGCTGCTGGAAATTCTGTCGGAGAAATCTTTATATAAGAGAAGAAAATCCAGAAAAGACTTCATCAGCCAGCTTCTTCCGGATGAGACGACGGGAGATCTGGATAAGGATGATATCTTAAGACTGAACCGGATCCAGATGCGGTTCAGCAAGAAGCAGATCGAAGAATTCATCGAGAATAATATGGAAGATGAAGTGATGGATGCGTCGAAGATTAATATTGCGGATGAGGAAGAATTTGAAAAACTGATTCTTGCTTATGATTACAGTACACGTAAGAATAGTAAGTATAAAGTGTTGGAAGAGGAACCGGAGATGGTGGAAAATGCCGGATACCGGTATCCGGCATTAAGATTCGTGAAGAGACGGGCGTAATAGTGTGTAATAATTCGTAATGCAAAACAGAAAGAAAAGTGATGAACAATAATATAAAGAAGTTCTGATAAAAGGAGTTCTAAGAATAATGATAGATTACTATGAACAGCTAACCCAGGAAGAAAAAGAAGAGGTCACAGATGTCATCCAGACGCTGTACCGTCAGACATTTCTCCTGGAAAGAAAATTTGATAAACGTGCGGAAAGGATGCAGTATACAAAAGAATACCGTACCTGTACGAAGCATCTGGAATTTTTTAAAGCATATTTTGAGGTGGCGGGGATCATACTGCGGGAAAATGTACATATGGGTGTGATCTATATCCAGGGAGAGCAGTTATGGGGTGAGAAGCTGCCGCGTCTGGCGACAATCTATTTACTGGTGCTGAAGCTTATCTATGACGAGCAGATGCAGACTGCATCGTCGAGCAGCCATGTGGTGACAACACTTGGTGCAGTAAACGGAAAAGCGGGAGAATTTCATGTATTGAAGAGTCTTCCGTCAATTACGGAAATGAGACGGACGATCGCACTTCTGAAGAAGTACCAGATCATCGAGCCGCTTGATGTTCTGGAAGAATTAAACGAGTCGACCCGCCTGGTCATCTACCCTTGTATCCATACGGTACTTTTAGGAGACGACATCAGGGAATTATTAGCAACATTCAGTGAGGAGGATCAAATTGGAGACGAAGCAGCCATTCAAAGCACTCTCGAAGATATGCCTGAATAACTGGCATTACATAGATAAAAAGATACTGACGCTTAATGAGGGAATCAACTTCTTCACCGGACATTCCGGAAGTGGTAAATCGACGGTTCTGGATGCGATCCAGATCGTGCTGTATGCCAATACGGATGGCCGTGGATTTTTCAACAAGGCGGCAGCAGATGATTCGGACCGTACACTGATCGAGTACTTAAGAGGTATGGTGAATATCAGTGAAAACAATGAATCACAGTATTTAAGAAACCGTAATTTTTCCAGTACGATCGTGCTGGAGCTGACACAGACGAATACCAAAGATAAGCAGTGTGTCGGTGTTGTGTTTGACGTGGATACGTCGAATAATGACGTAAGCCGCCTGTTCTTCTGGCATACGGGAGAATTACTTCCGAATCATTACCGTTCGGAAGGCCGGTGCCTTACCACTGCGGAAATGCGTGAGTACCTGCAGCGTTCCTTTACGCCGGAACAGTTCTACTGCGGTCCGAGCAATGAAAGATTCCGGAGACAGCTATATGATATCTATCTTGGCGGTCTGGACATGGAAAAATTCCCAAAGTTATTCAAACGTGCGATCTCGTTCCGTATGAATATCAAACTGGAAGATTTCGTAAAGGAATATATTTGTATGGAGCAGGATATCCATATTGAGGATCTGCAGGAAAGTGTCATGCAGTATGGACGCATGCGCAGTAAGATCGAAGAGACGATGGAGGAGATCAGAAGACTGAAGCTGATCTGCGGAAAATATGAGCAGTATGCAGAAAAATCCGATGAGGAGAAGGTGTGCTCTTATCAGATCGACCGTCTGGAGATTATGAACCATGAGGTGAAGAGTCAGGAAGCCAGAGACCGGATCAAGGTAAGACAGGAAGCCATCGAAGATCTGAAGAAGCAGCAACAGGTGCTGGAGCAGGAAGAAAAGGACTTGCAGAAAGAGTATGAAGAGATTATTCTGCGGATTGCAGACAGTGGGTATGCAAGACTGGAATCAGATCTGGATACATTAAATGAGACGCTGGAGCGCCTGAATAACGGAAAAGTCCGCTGGGAGCAGACTGCAGAGCATCTGAAGGTATGGACGGAGAAAGACATTACGCCAAATCAGGTGATCTGGGATATCGAAAAATTCGCAGACGGAAGCATTTCCGAAGAAGAGCTTGTGCGCCTGCAGGAAGGCTTAAAAGATCTGCAGGAGGAGCTGGAAGACCAGAGACAGGAAGCGGATGCAGACCTTCGCCGGATCAAGAAAGAAGAGAAAGAGGCAAGAGCAGAATTAAAAGAACTGAAGCAGGGAAAGAAGGCTTATCCGAGAGAGCTGGAAGAGGCGAGATTCGAACTGCGTAACCGTTTGCATGAGCGCTGCGGCAAGTTCGTGAATGTGCATATTCTTGCGGATCTTCTGGATGTGAAGGACGAGAGATGGCACAATGCAGTGGAGGGTTATCTTGGAAATAATAAATTGCAGCTGATCGTGGAACCAAAGTATGCCAGGGCTGCGATGGACATTTACCAGGAGATGGATACGAAACGTTTCTTCCGGGCAGCAGTCCTGGATACGGAGAAGCTTACGAAGGACAAGCATCAGGTACAGCCGGGCGCGCTGGCAGAAGTAGTAAAAGCGAAAGAAGCGTATGTGCAGGAATACATTAATTTCTTCCTTGGAAATGTAAAGAAATGCGAATCACTGGATGAACTGCGTGAGTGCAGGATCGGTGTGACACCGGATTGTATGCTGTACCAGAGCTACAAACTGCAGCACATGAATCCGGAGAATTACACCAGAAGAGCCTACATCGGTGAGACGAGTATGCGCCAGAGAATCCGCAAGCTGGAAGAAAAATGTGAGAAGTTAAATGGCGAGAGAATGCCGGTACAGGAGCTGTTAGAAGAGATCCGCCAGGCAATGCAGATGGAGATGTTGAAGCAGCCGGCAGAGGATTATCTCGGATGGCTGGCTGACAGCAAGGCAATCATTTCCAAAGAAAAGAAAAAGGCTCAGCTTCTGGAACAGATGCAGAAGTTAAAGGATGAATCCGTTGCTGCATGGGAAGGCAAGAAGAAAGAAGTGCAGGCGGCACAGGATGCGAAGAAAGAATCCGTATCCAAGGTGCAGGAAGCAATCTGGGAGAACAAGAAAGAAATCGAACGTCTGAATGCAGAAGTTCTCGAATCGGAAGAACAGATGAAGGACGTGAAGAGAAAAGTAGCAGATAAGCGTTACGAGAAGGAGTTCCAGGAATATCTGTCGGGCAGAAAATCAGAGAATTATGAGTATCTGAGACGTCAGATGGTTTCGCGGGTATATACGCTCAGGGAAGAAGAGGAAGACGCTTACCGGAAGCTGGTGGAAGAGAGAAGCAGTTATATCAGAGAATATCCGAACCGTACATTCTCAACTTCTATCCGGGACAACGCGCCGTATGAGAAGCTTTTGAATTCGCTGTCCTGCGATCATCTGGAGACTTACAGGGAGTCGGCGAAGACACAGGCGAAAGCGGCTGTGGAGCATTTCAAAGATGACTTCATCTTCAAGATCCGGAGTGCGATCCTGGAGGCTTATCAGAGAAGGGATGAGCTGAACCGGATCATCAGCAAACTGGACTTCGGTAAGGATAAGTATCAGTTCGTGATCACGAAGAACAAGGGTGCAGATGGAAAATATTATAAGATGTTCATGGATGATTCCCTGCAGATCCGTCCGTCTGACTTAGATGATACGATGGACAACCAGCTTGATATGTTCACGATGGAGCATGAGAATCAGTATGGGGAGATGATGAACGAGCTGATCAACATCTTCATCCCGACGGAGAATGCGACGAAGGACGAGATGGATGAGGCGAAACGCAACATGGATAAGTATGCGGATTACCGAACCTATCTGTCATTCGATATGCAGCAGATCGTACATGGCGATAAGGAGATGACGATCGGACTGAGTAAGATGATTAAGAAGAACTCCGGAGGAGAGGGACAGAACCCGCTGTACGTGGCACTTCTGGCAAGCTTTGCACAGCTTTATAAGATCAATCTGTCGCCGAAGATGCACCGGTCACCGACACTGCGTCTGGTTGTGTTGGACGAGGCGTTCTCCAAGATGGATGCCGAGAAGGTGGCAAGCTGTATTTCGCTGATCCGCGGACTTGGCTTCCAGGCGATCATCAGCGCGACGAACGATAAGATCCAGAACTATCTGGAGAATGTAGATAAGACTTTCGTGTATGCGAACCCGAATAAGAGACATATTTCCATTCAGGAATTTGAGAAGACGGAGTTTGGGGAGTTGGCGGAGGAAGAATAAGGAAGATATAAAATGGAAGCAAAAGAAGAAATCTATCAGTATATCAGGAAAAATATAAAAGAAGATGGTGTAACGGCTCAAAGTATAGCGGAAATATTCGGAATAAAAAGAAATGTTGCATCACATTATCTAAACTTGCTGGAAAAAGAAGGAAAATTGCAAAAAGGAACTAACCGGCCGGTACATTTTTCAATTCCGACAGATACAGAAAAGAAAGCGGAAGAGTGTAATAATATGATAGATGAAAGACCGGCTGCTCAGAAAGAAGTATCTGTATTTTCAAAATTTATAGGCTATAACGGTTCGATGGAACAAGTAATCGAAAAATGTAAAGCAGCTGTGAACTATCCGGTAAATGGACTGACGATGATCATATGTGGTGCGAGCGGAGTAGGAAAAAGTTATCTTGCATCATTGATTCATCAGTATGCGGTAGAATCCGGGGCAGTAGAAAAAAATGCTCCTTTCGTTGTATTAAACTGTGCGGATTATGCGAATAACTCGGAGTTATTGTCATCTGTATTATTTGGACATGTAAAGGGTGCTTTTACAGGTGCAAATGAAGAAAAACAGGGACTGCTTGCAGAGGCGGATGGAGGTTATCTTTTCCTGGATGAGGTACACAACCTGTGAGCAGAAAATCAGGAAAAACTATTTCTGTTTATCGATTCGCAAAAATATCGAATGCTGGGCGACAGCAAAAACTGGCAGACAGCAAAGGTCCGGTTATTGTTTGCGACAACAGAAGATATTCACAGTACATTGCTTGCAACATTCAGAAGAAGGATTCCGTTTGAAATCCGGATTCCGGATTTTCTGGAGCGGTCATATGGTGAAAGGTTCCTGCTGGTATCGTCCTTCTTTCAGAATGAAGCAGAGATTTTAAAGAAGAATATATGCGTGGATTCAGAGTATTTCAGAAGAATGTTGAATCTGCACGAGGAAGGAAATATAGGTGCTGTAAAAAGTAAGATAAAAGTCTTGTGTGCACAGGCATATAGTCAGCAGAGAGAAGAAGAATTAAGAATCACTACACCGGGAAAAGAATCATCCGATAGTTTTCATTTTTACTGGAACCGTCCGGAAAAGAAAAAATGGATGTCATCCTATCAGATTTTCAGTAATATTACCGGGTGTTTTGTGTCGGGGATGAACTACTCAAAAATAGAAGAAGTACTGGATCTGTTTTTACAGACCATTACAAGAAGACTTGAAGAAAATAAAAAAGAAAATAATTTCTGTGAAATTCCTCCGTTCAGGCACTATGAAGAAAAATGCAGAAACAGCATCAATAAAATATTGAAAAGCTATGGATATCGCTTAAATGAGTTGGAGATAGATGAATTTTATAAGATGGTCATAGCAGTGTTGTTTGACGAGACATTTTTTGGAGCGGCATTCAAGATCAGTGGATATGAAAAGAAAAAATACCGGAAATATGAAGTGATGATCAGTCGGATACTGGATGCTGTGCTGGAAGATTATAATGATAATGTAAGGGAATTCCTGCAGACGATATTAACGGTATGGTTATCAGACAAGGTGAAGGTAAAGTCAAAGATCAACGCATTGATCTTAATGCATGGAGAGCACAGCGCATCAAGTATGGCAAGTCTGGCAAATGAAATGATCGGAGATTATGTCTATGAAGCATTTGATATGCCAATACAGGTACATACGGAAGAGCTGATCGTTAAAGTGAATGATTATGTAAGAGATATCGAGACAAATGAGGGATTGGTACTTCTGGTAGATATGGGATCACTGGAAAGAATGTATGATAAGATATCTCGTAATGTAGACGGGGATCTGGTGATCGTTAACAATGTTTCAACGGCATTTGCACTGGAACTTGGATTTAGTCTCTTTGATAAAGCGGATATTTATCGTATTACACAAATGGATATGTCACAATTTAATATGAAGATGCAATATTATAAAGGACTGTCCCAGAAGCCGAATATTATTGTATCCTGCATTTCGGGAGAAGGAATTGCGGTAGAAATTAAGGAAATTCTGAGCAGATATGTCAATACGGATGAAATCGATATTCTTACGATGGATTATTCGGAATTGAAAAAACAGCTGAACAGAGGATCCGCAGAAGATTTCCATAATACGATAGTTGTCTTTACAACAACACCGCTTAGCAGTACGGTAGTACCGGTAATGAATGTGGAAGATCTGGTAAATGGTTTTACAAACCCGTCCTTTCCGGAATTTATGTTAAATAAAGAAAATGTCAGGGAATTTACAAATGATATTATTAAGTTATTCACATTAAAAGGTGTGGCATCCCGCCTGAGATTTCTGAATCCGGAAGTAGTTATGCAGGAAGTGGATCAGGTAATCCGCGGGTATGAAAACTACTATCATGTACAATTGCCGAATTTCCTTCGGATTAATTTGTTTTTACATACATCGATAATGATTGAAAGAGTATTGGTAAAAGAAGAATCGGGAAAAATAGACAGTATTGATACAGAAGGAATCAATGAGGAGAGCAGAAAATTTATTGAGGTTTCAAAAGATATTTTCAAATCCATTATGATGAAATATAAAATAGAAATCTCCGATGCGGAATATTTATTGTTATATCAGATATTACAGTCTGTCATTCAAAAATAGAATAGTGTCTAAAGAAAAAATAGTGTCCAAATGCATGATTAGACACTATTTTTTTCGTACAAATCAGGAAAAGCCTTGAAAATAAAGGAAATTTTTAATATTTTGATTTGAGAGAAAGTTGGCACGCTTCTTGCATGTAATAGAGTAGAATGCAAAATAGAATCTAAGGAGGAAGAGAAAATGCATGTACAATTATGGCAAATGTTATTGATCATTGCTTATGGATTTTTTATCAACTATGACAAAAACGGAACAATGATCGGAACGTCACAGCCGGTCACAGCCGGACTGATCGTAGGATTGATTATGGGAGATTTAAAGACAGGTCTTTATATTGGAGCAACACTTCAGTTAATGACTCTTGGTATCAGTAGTTTTGGAGGGGCTTCTGTACCGGATTATCAGACCGCTGCTTTGGTTGGTAGTTATATTGCAATTTCGACAAAGCAGGATGCTTCTATCGGTATCACACTGGCAATCCCAGTTGCTATGTTAATGGTTCAGCTGGATGTGCTGAAATGGTCTATCAATATCTTTTTCCAGAATAAAGCAGAAAAATTTGCTGAAGCTGAGAATTATAAAGGAATTGAGAGAATGCACTATTGTGGAGTATTGTGTACGATGTGTACATCAGGAATTCCGGTACTGCTGACAGTTATTTTCGGACCAAAGCTTGTTGGTGGAATCATCAATTACATCCCGGACTGGCTGTCAAGTGGTCTGTCAATCGCAGGTGGTCTGCTTCCGGCAGTAGGTATTGGACTTTTACTTCGCTATCTGCCTGTTAAGAGTTACTTTGGCTATCTGATTGTAGGTTTTGTTGCAGCAGTATATCTGGATATTCCGATTCTTGGAGTTGCGCTGATTGGTTTTGCTATTGCACTGATCATTTATAAAAACAAAAGCGTAGAAGCTGTTTCACCGGTTGTAGCAGGAGGTATGGATGAAGATGAGTAAGAAAGAAAAGACAGTTTTAACAAAGACTCAGAAAAGATCTCTGTTCCGTTGGTTTTTAAATGGAGGGGCATCGCTGAACTATGAACGTATGATGAGTATGGCATATACATATTCCATGTTGCCATGGTTGAAAGAAAATTATAAAGGAAATCCGGAAGGATTGAAAAAATCAGTAAAGACACATTTACAGTATTACAAGGACCTGTTGACAAAGTAAAGAAAAAGTACCTTCTTTATGGTAAAATATATGTAATAATTTTGCCATAGGAGGTACTTTTTATGATGGGAAGAATTGATAATCAAATGCAACTTCTTATTCTGGATCTAGACTCAATGATTCCGGAAAATCATTTGTTGAGACAGATTAAAAACAGTGTAAATTTTGATTTCATCTATGAAAAAGCGTCCTCTTTTTATTCACATACAGGAAGAAAATCTATTGATCCAGTTGTTATGATAAAGATGCTATTAATTGGATATCTTTATGGAATCAAATCAGAACGCAGATTGGAAGAGGAAGTTTCTTTAAATTTAGCATATCGATGGTTTTGTGAACTTGATCTGATGCAGAAGATTCCTGACCATAGTACTTTTAGCCAAAATCGTCGGAGACGTTTTAGAGATAATACTCTTTTCAGAGATATTTTTAATGAAATCATAATGCAATGTATAAATATGGGAATTGTAAGTGGTAATACGGTAGTTGCCGATGGATCATTTTTACCAGGAAATGTTTCTGTTAACAGTTCTATAGAAGTAATAGAGACAGTACAACAGTCTTCCATCCACTACCTTGATGAACTGGAAAAAGAAATGTCTGAAATTCCGGGCTATAAAGAACCTATAACGAAAGAAGTTACAAAGCGTACTCTGAAAAGTACAACAGACCCTGATTGTGGATATATAAACCAAAAAAGGAAAAGGGGGCTTGGTTATTTAACAGAGATGACGGTAGATACGGGACATGGTATAATCACAGGCGTTAATTGTTATCCAGCAAATCATCGTGAAAGTGATATTATTCTCAATCATGTAAAACAGCAACAAGAGGCCTTACCTATTGATATAAAGGTGCTGGCATTGGATGGCGGTTATGATGTTGGGGCTGTTCATAGAGGACTGGAATTACTTGGAATCGAAGGCTATACAGCAATTCGCGAATACCAGAATAATGCTTTAAAAAAGGGATTTACATATAATCAAGATAAAGACTGCTTTGTATGCGAAAATCAGAAAGAGTTAAATTTTCAAAGGCTTGTCTTCAAAAGAAGCACCTTGAATTATTATAGACTGTATTCTCGTGCCCGTAAACTGTGTAAAGATTGTCCACGACTTTCTATTTGCGAAATAGATCAAGGAGCTATTCGGATCAACGCCAGTGGGAATTATCCTGCATTTCATCGTAATAAACTAAAATATCATACACCTGAATATGTCAAAGTAATGCGTTTAAGAAAAATATGGGCTGAAGGCACTTTTTCAGTCTTAAAAAGGGAACACAATTTAAAAAGAATCCATAAAAGAGGGATTATTCGTGCGGAAGAAGAATGCCTCTTTTCAGCTATGGCATTAAATCTAAAACGACTGGTTAAGGCTATGTAATCAAAGCCTTAACCAGTCATTTTTTGAATATTTGATTAAATTCACAAGTGAGAAATCGCGAATATAAGTAGTTTGTCAACAGGTCCAATATTTTGTGTAAATCTCTTAGATTAATGAAAAAATCATAATGATTTACATTAAGTTAAAAAAATGAATTAGGCTTGAATGGCATGATTGCTGTTTAAGCCTTATTTACTATTTAGCATGAATTAGCAGACATGTCAAGAACGCCCGCTGAAAACGGGCGTTTTTGACCCTTACTCATAGTTGCTTTTTATTCTATTCGAGATCTTCTGGTTGGATTCTGTCTCCAAAATATATGCAGAGCTGATCCAAGGTCTGTCCCCAATCCCATGTTTTTCCAGTCCATTTCTTTGTGATGTCGGTCATGGCAAGATACAGAATCTTAAAAAGCGAATCATCTGTCGGAAAGATGGTTTTTGATTTCGTCACTTTTCTTAATTGACGATTGAAATTCTCTATGGAATTCGTGGTATAAATTAGTTTTCTAATCTCTCCAGGGTATTTGAAATATGTAGAAAGTTGCGGCCAATTATTACGCCAGGACGCTATTGAAGATGGATATTTTCCACCCCAATTTTCTTCCAGCATATCTAACGCTTCTAATGCAAGCTGCTCTGTATCTGCCTTATAAACCAGTTTCAAGTCTTTCATGAAGGCTCTGATATCTTTGTAGGAAATAAACTTAGTGGAATAACGAATCTGATGTACAATACATCTTTGGATTTCCGCTAATGGGAAAACTGCATGAATTGCATCCACAAAACCAGTCAGTCCATCAACAGATACAATCATGATGTCTTCCACACCTCTATTTTTGATTTCATTCAGTACACCAAGCCAGTATTTTGCACTTTCATTACCGCCAATCCACATACCTAAAACTTCTTTTTGACCAGAAAGTCTGATACCTATAGCTACATATACAGCTTTCTTTACCGTTCTATTATCTTCTCGTACATGAAAATGAATGGCATCCATGAAAACGATGGCATATTTCTTCTCCAAAGGGCGATTCTGCCATTCTTTGGCAATTGGAAGAATGCGATCTGTCATGTGAGAAATCATCTCTGCAGATGCATCCACCCCATAGACATTAGAAAGGTGTGTTGATATGTCTCTGGTAGTCATTCCCTTTGCATACATGGACAGAACTTGATCTTCAATGTTAGAAATATCTGTTTGATGTTTTTTTACAATCTGTGGTTCAAATTCACCTCTGCGATCACGGGGAATATCAAGATCAATATCGCCCATCGAAGATGTAACCGTTTTATGGCTGTAACCGTTCCGGCTATCATCTGTCTCCTTATTTTGATAATCATACTTCGAATAGCCAAGTTTCTGATCCATTTCTGCTTCTAGCATTCCTTGCAGGGTATCTCCCAAAAGATCCTTCAACATTTCTTGAACATCTTGAGCATCGGTTGGATGATAGTGTTCCAATAAGCCGTTAATAAACTCTCTTCTTTCTGGTGTCATTTTTCTTCTTCTTGCCATAAAAATATCCTCCTGAATTAATATTTATTTTAACATCAATCCAAGAGGATACATATCACGTATTTAGTTTACACAGAATTATTTACACACGAGGGTGCGGACAAAATTCTGGACTACTATAGGGCTTCGAAAGGAGCCTTTT